>Ga0265301_10003224_pt1 | contig 17499 bp, 24 predicted proteins | sample AusTroGonzalo_MG_2_FD_193488 | JGI IMG/M metagenome (GOLD analysis project Ga0265301, IMG submission 193488) | Bovine rumen microbial communities from tropical cattle in Woodstock, Queensland, Australia - Gonzalo_04 | ecosystem: Host-associated > Mammals > Digestive system > Stomach > Rumen ... | reverse complement strand
AAAATCGCTCCCCCCAAAACAGATTAAAACACATTTCCCCACACTTGTCAAACACACGCCCTTCAGTTGCTTGCCAGCGGCTTCTCTCATGAGGATCACTTTGTTTAATGTCATATTTACATTGTGCGACATTAACCAATATGCCATCCGACCGTATAACATACGTCTTACGCCTCACACACGCCTTCAAAACGCTTGTATGGCCTCACACGCGCATATTACTCTATTCCATATCACAATCAAAAAACCGCCCGGACGTGGATGAACCGAGCGGTAAACCTTGAGGTGTGGATATTTCCGTTTTAATTTTGGGAGTAAAATTGACTCACGTTTTTATTTCAACACATGGTTCATGAATAGGCAGGTGGCACAAACCTATTCATAATTTCATTATAATGCCTTATTTATAATATTCAAGAATGCATTTTTAATGTTGATGCTCTCGAACCGGACGTTACCGACGCGGAAGTTTTCAATCACGAATTTGAAAAATGGATTGTTCCGGGCATTAGCCAAAATTGTTTCCTCGTCATGATCCGCACGATCTAGACTCATTATGCAAATGTTACATGGATCATAATCTTCACTAATATAATATCTTTTGTTATCGGTGCTCCGCCACACGCCATACATTTTGCCGCCGAGTTTGACAGTCGAAATGTTCCGGCAGTAACCAACCTTCTTCTCGATAAACGCATCATCATCATTCAACCAATCATTCTCGATTGCATAACTTGAATAATGCGTACCTTCAATGATTTGGCCAAATTTAGTAACTTTTTTGGCCTGTACGTAATCAGCATTGGTTGCATAATTTACAACAATCAGGCCATTCTTGAATGTTTTGAAATTCGAGTTATACGGCAGCGTTAGCCGGAAGTAACTAAAATATGGATTGCTTTGCGTGATTGCGTTTCCTAAAAAGAACACACGCACGTCACGCATCCTCGTTACTGTTTCATAAAAATCGAGGAATGCTTCGACTTCGTTTGGCAAATAATGGAACACGCCAGCGCCCAACAGGAACTCGTCAAATATAATTGTCCGGACTTTACTAAAGTTGGTCGATTTCAAAATGTTTGCGGTGCTTAGTGAAATCGAATAGCCCATTAATTCTTTTTCCGGTTTTTGCTTTGACTCATCATCCTGCTTATGTTGAACAAATAATTTGTTCCCTTCGGATACAAAACTTACGTCCTCGAACTCTTTATTCAGATTGATTGAATCAAAAATGTGCTTGCTTGAACTCTGAAGTTCCGTCTTGTAACGACGCAAGTAAATGAACTCGTTGCCGTTTTTCAAAAAGTCTTTAATACATAATTTTAGAGCGCCATAAGTTTTGCCGAGGCCGCGCGATGTCACTATAAAATTATAAGTAGCATTAAATCCTAATATTTTATCGTAGTCATACCAATATTTCGCCATAACTTTCCTATCCGTGCCGGCCTACCCAGGATGGCAGATTGCTGTAATCACCAGACAACCGGGGACGCTACATTCTTCATGTGGATTATTCCGTCCGCTTCGGTCAATTTGCATTAAATCCAAAGCGGCCAGCACAACCTTATTATATCATGTTGTAAAAATTACAATGAAAAAGTCATTGACATAAGCATTATTTATATACTATATTGAAATCACAAACTTTAACGAAAGCGAGGCAAAAACGTGGATTTGATCTAAAAGGTACAAACTAAAAGTCAAAGCAAATTAAAATAATATAAGGAACACTACTATGGAAATGATTATCAAAAACGCTAAAATTGTATTCGCAGAACTTGAGGACAAGGGCTTCGGCAAGAACATTGTCATCGACGTGACTGACGATAAACTCCAGAAGCAGATTGAAGCCTTCTGGGCAGAAGCAGGCATTGGTGAAGGTACGCCAAAATTCAAAGACTACACCAACAAGGATGGTGAAACCACAAAGCAATTCACTTTGAAACTTTCGGAATACACTGACATTGATGGTAAGGATGGTCTTGGTGAAAAAGATTTGCGCTTCGGTGCTAATGTTAATATTCTTGTTCGCACTTACGAATGGGATAACAAATTTGGCAAGGGCGTTTCTGCTCGCGTTCAAAGCATCTTCGTAGTCGAAGGTGGTGTCAAGTCCAACATGGATAAGATTGCGGAATAATCGAGTCGCTACAACTCCGGCGGATGTGTAAAACTCCGCCGGCCAAAATCAAAGACAAATGTGTTAAAATAAAAGCAAAATTTAATACGTAAGAGAGGTACTATGCCGGCTAGATTTAGTCAGAATTATGTCGCTAAGATTAAACGTGAAGTACGCCGGTATCAGAAGGAACGAAGCAAACTCATCCGCATGGGAGTGTTTGAGAACGTCCCTGCGCAAGTATCTTATCGAGATTTAGTCTCCAAGTATTATACAAAGCGTGAAATGAATAAGCGTCTCAAAGAGATGGGCTTATTCACCGCAACGAAGGCTGTAAAGGCCAGAACAATTCGTGGTAAAGCAACAACTCAATATGAGATTGAGCAGTTCAGATTGACGCTTGGCCGCCGTAGGAAAGAGATTCAACGTGAAATAGAGTTGATAGATCGCGAACCGTGGAATCCCGCTCGCTTGAGGCATGACGCATATTTAGAAGATCTCAAGTCACAACAGAAGGAGTTGGCGAAGAATTGGCGCACTCTTATCGGAACTAGAGCAGGCCGTGCGGTTATGAACTATGAACGCAACCGCGAAGCGTTATATAGCAATTACATTCAGGCCTTGTTCCAGGACGCTGAGAATCTCGGTATATCCCAGGATCAGATGAACGAAATGATTGCTAAATTCAATACTTTGACACCACGTCAATTCGAGCGCATGTTCCGTGAGGATCCAGATATTAGTTATATCTTCAACTATTACAACTCCCTTACAGATAAGAACTTTGAAATTGAACAAAGAGACGCGAAAAAGTCGTTCGATAAGATTTTTAATACACTTGACAAGAAAATAAAATATTACAAAAACATTTAACGGAGGTATTATGCGGCGTTTTACGTGTGATTTTGAAACGACGACTGATCCGAATGACTGCCGCGTTTGGGCATATGCTCTGTGCGAAATTGGCAAGCCAGAGAATTTCCTGTACGGCAATTCAATCGAGGATCTAATTGAGTGGTGTAAGAACCAGAGAGACAACGTGGATCTTTACTATCACAACCTCAAGTTCGATGGCTCCTATTGGTGCTACTGGCTCGAAACGCACGGTTTCACGTGGATTGAGGATATAAAGGAGGCCGCAGATAATACCTATACGACGCTTATAACAGATATGGGAGCGTGGTATTCGATGGAAGTATATTTCAAGGTAAGAGGCCATCATACCAACAAGGTACGGATATTTGATTCGCTTAAAATCCTTAACTTCTCCGTCGCAGATATTGCCAAAGGATTCAACCTTCCAATCCGGAAGTTGGAACTAGACTACGATGCGTACCGAGCGCCAGGTCATAAACTAACTGCGCATGAGATTGACTATATTAGGAATGACGTTGAAATCGTGGCACGAGCACTAGACGTTATGTTCAAACAAGGTCATGAAAAGATGACAATTGGAAGTGACGCGCTTGCGAACTTCAAGAAACTTTGCCCTCGTTTCAAGACTCTGTTTCCGGTACTTCCGAATGAGATTGACAGAGATATTCGTCATACTTACAAAGGAGGATTCACTTATCTGTCGCCAAAATACAAGGAAAAACAAACCGGCAGCGGTTATGTGATGGACGTGAATTCTCTTTATCCATCGGTTATGTACTATTATCCAGCACCATACGATACGCCGATATATTTTGATGGAAAGTACCAACAGGATGCGTTGTATCCACTCTATACGCAGACGATATCTTGCCGGTTCAATATAAAACCGGAGAAGATACCGTCTATTCAGATAAAATCGTCATTTCGTTTCGCTCCGAATGAGTATATTGCGAATTCCGGCGACGAACTAGTGACGCTAACACTCACCAATCCAGATCTAGAGTTATTCTTTGAGCAGTACGACGTAACAGATATACAATGGGGTGGTGGATATAAGTTCAAGGCCGCAACTGGATTATTCAAAGAGTATATTGATTACTGGTCGGAGCAGAAGATTAAATCCAAGAAGGAAGGTAACAAGGCTCAGTATCTGATTTCAAAACTATTTATGAATTCTCTTTATGGCAAACTCGGAACGAATCCTTTAGGAGCCAAGAAGCGCCCATATGTAGGCGAAGATTCATGCCTTCATGAAATGTATTTAGATCTAGAGGAACGAAAACCAATCTGGGTGGCTGGTGCTAGTTTTATCACTTCATTCGCTAGGTGTAAGACAATCCGTTCTGCGCAGGCAGTACGCGATTGGTCAATGAAATACAAGGGATATGACGCATTTGTATATGCGGATACTGATTCGCTCCATGTAACCGGTCTTGATCACGACGACTTCATTGAACTCGGTAAAATCATCGAGATTGACGATTACAAACTCGGAGCGTGGAAGGTGGAATCAAGATACTGGCGTGGCAAATATTTGAGACAGAAGTGTTACATTGAGGAATGGCCGGACGGATCATTAAACGTGACGGTCGCAGGACTTCCTAAGAAACTCGGTCATATTGTCAATTTCGAAAACTTCAAGGTTGGCTTTAATACCGCAGACTTTACAGATGAGGAGATTGGCGAGGCTGGTCGCAAATTAACTTACAAGCACGTGCCAGGCGGCGTGATTCTAGTTCCAACAGATTTCTCAATTAATTGATATAATATACACGTGGGATGCCTTTGAATCCCATAACTTTCGTTAAAGATGGCCGCCACAAGTTACCCTGGCGGCTTTCTTGTATTTTGTTTCACTTTATGTTATACTCTGTCAAACTAGGGATATTTAAGTCATTACACCCACCCTTATATACCTCCCTAGTTTTTTGTTGTAAATAATACAACACTATTTTTATTGACATTCCTTAGCATAACCTATATAATAAAAGCATATCAACTTTAACGAAAGGATAAGATGGCAGGAACGAAAGAAGGTGGAAAAAAGGCCGCCGAGACTAACCGCAAACTCCACGGCAAAGACTTCTACTCTCGTCTAGGCAGCATGGGCGGAAAAGCCGGTCATACCGGTGGCTTCTACAACAACCCAGAACGTGCCCGCGCCGCCGGCCGCATTGGTGGGATGAAATCCAAACGAGGCCCAGCAAAGCATGAGAAATAGAATAAAGGAAAAAGAGTCACAACTAAAGATTCTACTTGATCTAATAAGCGAACTAGAATCTAGAGCATTAAAAACAAAAAGGAACGAAGAACATGAATTATTACTAAAGTGCTCGGAGATATTACAAGATTATGCCTCCGAGATAGCGAAGGATATAATCAAGTGAAAAATAACGGAAGTTTTAATTATGAGGAACTCAATACCCTCTACAAAGGCATTCAAACAGCAATCTACTGGATTTACGCAGATAAGGAATCCAGCATCGAGGAGAAGGAAATGTTGGTAAAAGAATACAGAGATATTCTCCACAAGATTGAACTTCGACGCGAGAAGATTGAGGATAATAATATTAAAAGAGAAATCAGAGAATTTAGGAGAATGGGATGGTAACTCATTATACCCTACAGACGAAGGATCATAAGATATCTGTCAAGGAGGAAGACCTCTCGATATCCGACTTCGTGTATATTAGGAACGCTCTAAAGAATTACCAGAACGATCTTGAATGGCTCTACAAGCGTCAGGCCGAGAAGGATGCGCTGCCGGACGTCATCGAGAACACCAAAGCCCTGATTGACGATATCGTAAAACTAAGGAAGAAGATTGATGGAATCGAATAAGGACTTCATCGACCAGGCCGTTGAGCGTGCCTACAAGCGTATGCTCCACAAGGCCGAGATTCGAAGAAGCAGATATAATAAAGTTAAGGCGAAGCGAAAGCAGGAACGTCAAAATCGGAGAAAAGCACGATGCAGGTAATAGTTGCTTTTCTAGGAGTTATTGTTGGATGGATGATTGGAACTTTTGGTAATTTCAAGAAAGGTAGAAAATGATTATTCTAATAGGTGCAGTTGTTCTTTTAATAATGATTTTGATATATCTGTGCTTCGTAATAGGAGATGATGAAGATGAGACTTAAAAGAAAATCTGATGGAAGAATATACAATTTCAAGGGTGTGGAAAACTCCGGAGATTTAGGATATACTCTTCATCTTGAAACACTCATTCGTGCAAATAATAAGCAATTGAAGAAGAAAAAACTATCTTATACCTATTATTACTGGCAAGATATTATAGACGCAATGAATTGCTATGAAGAGACAGATGAAATCGTGGGAGCACTATAAAATGGAACCTACTCTCCCAAGAATCATCTCTCATGAAGATCCAGAATCCATCGAGGAACGTTCCCATCTTGGCCCATCGTTTCACAATGGTGCCTATTATTACAGTAAGGACATTGTAGATAATATAATTCCTCATGTAAAAACCGATAGGAACTGGATTACAATTATGGTAGGTAAGAAGTGTTTGGATCATTCCATCTACTTCATACACAACAATCTTTATCCGTACAAGTACAATTTCATAAAGAATTATAAGGATGTGATTGTAGTATCCGGAACGCCAGAGACGGCGAAACGTTGTCGGAATCTCGGATATTCGTTTTACCTTCCTCTCTCGGTGGATGTAGATTATATTAAAAAGTTCAAAACGAAAAAGACCGAAGAAGTATGTTACGCCGGCCGTAAGTGTAAGATATACTCTGAACTTGTGCCTAAAGGCGTTCCAAAACTCGGCGGAATGGAACACAATGAACTATTAAAAGAAATGGCAAAATATAAGCAAGTATATGCGGTTGGTCGAACCGCCATTGAAGCAAAAATTCTAGGCTGCGAGGTACTCCCTTATGATCCAAGATTTCCAGATCCAAACATCTGGCAAATATTAGATAATAAGGATGCCGCCAAGATGCTTCAAAAATATATAGATGAGGTAGAACATGGCAAACATGATCACGGCAGACACACCTGCTTTCACTCGAGCAAGAAATAAACTCAAGAAGGGGAAGTTCAATGGTGCGTACTTTTATGCCAAAGAGATTGAACAGAATATTGTTCCTAGAGTAAAAACAAATCGTCCGTGGGATTTACTCGGTAAATACAGTACCGGTTCCTTCGATAACGCCATTGTATTTTTACACAATAACGCCGAACACGAAAAGGTGTATGGCTCATGGCTTGGGAAGTATTACAAGAATCAGATATTTGTGGTAAATCAGCCATGTACCAGACGATACGTTGAAAGTAAAGGGCTTCCTTGTATCTATCTTCCGGTGTCGGTAGATCTAGACTATGTAAAGAAGTTCAGGACCAAGAAGACAAAGAAGGCCTGTTATGTAGGCAATCGCTGGAATTGGAGACTAGCAGATATTGAAAAGTACGTGCCAAAGGACGTAGATTACGCGCCAGACGATATGGAACGTGACGATCTTCTCCGTTTCATGGCACAGTATGAAATCTGTTACGCAGTCAGCCGCTGCGCTGTTGAAGCGAAAGCGCTGGGCTGCCAAGTTATGAAATGTCATTCAGAACTTGATCCAGACGATTTCCCAATGTTAGATAATAAGGATGCCGCTGTTATACTTCAGCGAGAATTGGATAAATATGAACGAAGTCAAAAAGGCAATAATCATATCACTTCTTAAAGAATACAATGAATCAAAATCCATTCATGCTGCTTGTTCGGCCTGTGAAATTCTTGTGGAAGAAATTGAATCTGGTCGCTTAGTGTTATAATAAAAACATGAAGGAATTTGTATGCGCAGCATTAGCCGGCATTGGAACATTCCTGTCTTTCATCTTCGGTGAATGGGATGTTGCCTTACAATGTCTCGTCATCGCAGTCGCACTTGACTACATTTCAGGTGTAATTAAGGCATTTGTCAATAAGGAACTATCTTCAAAGATTGGTTTGAAAGGGCTACTCAAGAAGGTGGGAGTATTTGTAATCGTTGCGCTTGCCGTGCTGTTAGACAAGGTTTCCGGTTCAACCGGTGCTGTTAGAACTTTAGTTATATACTATTTCGTGGCCAATGAAGGGCTTTCGATTGTGGAAAACTTAGGCGAAGCAGGTCTTCCGATTCCAGACGTAATAAAAAGAGCATTAAAATCGTTGAAGAACGAATCGAAAGGTAAGAAGAAAAATGATAAAAAACTTTCTAATAAAAAAGGGTGATCAGTTAGCATTCACTATCACTTTCACTTCCGCAACCGATGCGACGGCGCTCGCACTCGGTGTCAAAGAGAAGTACGACGATGAGAGTTATATAATCTCAAAATCTCTGGGTAACGGTATCACAAAGATATCTAGTTACAAGTACCAAGTCGTTATCACGTCCTCAGATACGGCCGCGCTAGATCCAAAGAACTATGTTTATGATTTACGCCTCACGATTGGAACGGCGAAAACGACTCCACTTTCCGGCAAGATAATTGTAAAGCAAACTGTATTCGAGAGTTAATATGGAAGATATTTTAATTGATCTAGGAAATTCAGTATCCATCGACACTTCAGATGTTTTCGTCGGTGCCGATCAGGATATTGTTAGTGAATCTGAAGCCTTAGTCGGGCCTCCAGGTCCTCCAGGGCCGCAAGGTCCCGCAGGTAGAGATGGCGTAGATGGTCAAGCCGCGACGGTTACTGTTGGCTCGACAACTACGACTTCTCCTGGTACAAACGCAAACGTCACGAACTCCGGTACAAGTTCTGCTGCGGTGCTTAATTTCTCTATTCCTAGAGGAAATCAAGGGGAAGCCGCGACGGTTACGGTTGGAAGTACTACAACCGGAGCGGCTGGTTCGAACGCATCTGTTACTAACTCCGGTACAAGTTCCGACGCAATTCTAGACTTTACTATCCCTCAAGGTATCGCCGGCAACGCGGCAACCATTACTGTTGGTTCAGTTCAAACTGTTGCTCCAGAATATCCAGCAACGGTGACGAACTCTGGAACAACCTCTGCTGCGGTGTTAGATTTTAATATCCCTCAAGGTATTCAAGGTGTTCCAGGTCAAGATGGTCAAGACGGTGCGCCAGGTCAAGCCGCGACGGTTAGTGTTGGTTCTACGACAACTGGCGCGGCTGGAACGAATGCTTCTGTCACAAACTCTGGCACTACTTCGGCGGCAGTTCTCGACTTTACAATTCCCCGAGGTGCTGATGGCGCAGACGGCCAAGATGGTCAAGATGGCGCGCCAGGCCAAGCGGCGACCATCGCTGTTGGTACAGTTACAACCGGTGCCGCGGGCTCTGCTGCGACGGTTACGAACTCTGGAACAAGTTCCGCTGCGGTTTTCGATTTCTCAATTCCCCGAGGTGCTGATGGCGCAGACGGCCAAGATGGCCAAGACGGTGCTCCAGGTGCTGCCGCAACTATTGCTGTCGGTTCAACTACAACTGGTGCTGCTGGCTCTAGTGCTAGTGTCACTAATTCTGGTACTTCAAGTGCTGCTGTATTTGACTTCGTAATTCCGAAAGGTGATACCGGTGCCGCTGGAAGTGCGGCAACTGTAACAGTTGGTACGACTACAACCTTACCTGCTGGTTCATCGGCAACTGTTACCAATTCTGGTACAACTTCTGCTGCGGTACTCAACTTTGGTATTCCAAAAGGCGCAGACGCTCCAACAACTCCAGTTGCGATTACTCCATCAGATTACATTTCATTTAATAGTGGAATTACTATAAATACACTAGCAGGTTACAAGATAGGAAAATTAGTTAATATTCAGTATGATATTCAAACAGCACTTGCTGCTGGTCAGAATATTGTCGGAACTGCTACGAATAAGGTGTTAAAAGTTACTTATGGTCCTGGTCGTGTAACGAACTGGAACAACAACACTCAAGGTGTTGCCTCAATTGTTGTCATTCCAAGTGGCGCGGTACGCATATATACAAGCCAAGTAGGTACTGCTTCGGCTGGTGATGTTTGGTTCTTTGAAGCATAGCCATAATAAAAGAAAGGAGAAAATATGGCATACGAACAAATTAAAAACTTCTATCCCAAAGAGATGGGAACGAAGAAGGGGTGGTGCCTCCAGAACTGCCGTCTAGGTTTTCGAATCTATACCGGTAAGTATGCGTCCGCTAAGAGCGCATATGAGGCCGCCAAAAAGAACGGAACTTTGAGAGCAATGAATGAACTTCCTTCATACATCTCTGTTCCGGTATATCAGTCAAGTACGAGCAAGTACGGTCACGTGATCGTTTATGATAAAGGCACGTACTACTCAGACGGTAAGGTTGTCAGGAATCCACAAGGCCTGCTCGGTTGGGATATTAGGATGGATGGTGTGGATGTTGTAAAAATTACAACAGCCAAGAACTTCCTTCCTCCAAAGGGCTACTGGGGACCAGGCGACTGCGATCCTAGAATTGGCGACTTGGCACTCTTTATGCGTTCAAAGTTCCCTAAATATACCTCGGCCAAAGCACTTGGTAACTATTATGGCAAATATCTCACCAGCAGCATAAAGGAGTTCCAGAGGAGAACCGGTCTTTATCCAGATGGCAATACTGGCCCAAAGACTTATGACATGTTAAAGAAATACGGATTCAAATACTAATGGCACAGTACAACGGATACAGGTTAGTTCCACATAACACTTACCAGCAATGGCGAGATACGACACTTGGTAATGGTTACAACGTGGATTATGCGTATGGCAACCAATGTTGGGATTTGCCGGCTCTGTTGTACTTCCAATATGGTTTGACGCTTGTGACGCGTCCAGGAGGAAATGGTACTGCCGCAGATTGTTGGAATGTCTCACGGCGTATCAACTCCCAGTCACCATTTATTTCATTAACTGGTAAAGAGAATATTAGAAGGGGAGACATTCTGGTTTGGAATTATAACCAGTATAGTACCACCGGACACATTGCCTTCGCAGATGAAAATTACAATGGCACTAACAGTATAAACTGTCTCGGCCAGAATCAAGGTCAAGGATCAAGTGGGCCTGCTAATATCGCAAATTTGTCTCTAGATAACTTCTTAGGAATATTCAGAAATACAAGGTGGGATTCAACCCCTCCAACACCGCCAACTCCACCAACTCCAGGCGTTACAACAAAGAAAAGGAAATACCCGTGGCCAATTGCCTGGCATTACTGGTACAATTCAGGAAATTGACAGAAGTGGTATAATATAGTTATGACGGAAGAAGAATTAAATAAAATCAATGACAGTATCAAAGGTAAGATTGGCGATGAGGCTTTTGCCATGATTGGCGACGATCTCGGAACTATTATCACCGGTCGTGAAGTGATGGAAAAAGACATTAACGACAGAGATAATGAGATTGCTGATCTTAAATCTAAGAATGAGAAGTTGGTTGCGGCAAACGCGCAACTTTTCAAACAAATCCCTGTAGGCCATACTAGTTCGAAGCAGGAGGATGATGAGGAAAGCCCAACTAAGGACATTTCTCTCAAAGATTGTTTCGATGCTAATGGTAATTTCAAAAAATAATATAAAGGAGAATAAAGATGGGCCCATCTACCGGTCTTCAAACCGCGCTCAACAAGATGCGTGAGATGTCTGTCAAAGAAGGCAGCGTCTATCATCAGTATGTTCCTATCATTACTGATTTGACATCTATTGGTGAGTTCGGTACCCCAATTCTCGAAATGGAAGACGTTCGCAACGAATTCATTTCGAAACTCGTCAAGCGCATTGCTTATACTCAGATTTCCAGCAAAATGTTTGACAACCCTCTCGCACAACTAGAAGGCGAGCAGGTTCCGCTTGGCTACGCTGGCCAGAATATCTTCGTAAATCGCGCTCGTGGTCGTCAGTTCGATGTCAATGACTTCGCCGGCTTACTACAACGCTATGAAAGCGACGTAAAGGTCGAGTATCAAACGGTTAATATGGATGTTCAGTATCCAGTAACCATCACCCGCGCTAAGATCAAGAACGCTTTCGTTTCTTGGGCATCTCTTGAGGAATTCATCAATGGTATTACTCAGAGCCTCTACGCAGGTGCTTCCATTGATCAGTACAACTGGACTAAGGCTCTCGTTTCCAACGCTTACCGCAACGGTCATACCATCAATGAAATCATTGATGCTCCAAATACTGCCGATAAGGCTAAGGCATTCGTCAAGAAGGCTCGTGAAATCTTCATGAACTTCCAGACTCCAACCAGCGACTACAACGCATGGGCAAAGGTCAATACGGATGATAGCAAACCTATCATTACCTGGACCAACCCAGATGATGTTGTCTTCCTCGTCCGCAACGACGTATTAAGTGAAATCGACGTCGAGGTATTAGCGGCAAGCCTTCATATCGAATCGACCGTCTTGTACGGAAAAATTATTGGTGTAAAGGATTTCGATATCTATAACGATGAAGGCGAAAAGGTCTTCGACGGTTCTGCTATCATCGGTATCATGGCTGATAAGGCATGGTTCAAGATTAAGAGCCAGGATGTTGAAATGGATACCTTCTACAACGCCAACAACCGCACATGGCAGTACTACCTCAACGTTGTCAAGATGTACAACTACTCTCTATTCGCAAACGCTGTTGTATTTGCTACCGCAGAGCCTAGCGATTACTCCTACTAGTTAGGAGCCCGTGCCGGAAGGGAAAACCGGAAAATAACGAGAAAACCGTCAGAAAATGGCGGTTTTTTCATGATAAAATGAAATTATGGCAGTAATTGAACCAAATTCGGAGATTTATTTAATTAAATGTCCGCTTGAACTAGACAACTTAAACCAGTTGAGTTTTGCCAATGCAACTGCTCAACACAATTATTTCAATGGTCTTCCAAAGTTGAGTCTGACTAATGCCACCTTCCAGCGAAAGGATGGAACGATACGCTGGCCAGGATCAATGGAATCCCTTTTGGAATATAACTATTGTATGTATCGTAATAAAAGCCACGGTAACAAGTGGTTTTATGCTTTTATTGATAATATACGCTACGTAAATGATAATATGAGCGCCATTAAAATCTCTACCGATGCCTGGCAGACATACGGATTTGATTTAACATGGCACGCCAGTTATGTCGAGCGTGAGCATGTAAATGACGATACATTCGGCCTTCATACCATTCCGGAAGGCCTAGATACCGGTGAATACGTCTCAAACGGTTTTGATAAAGTATATTATGCGAAAAGGTCATATTGGGATCCATCGGTTACACCTCCGCTATCGGATGGGCCTGTTATGGTATGCTTCCAAGTCACAACTTTGACAATTAAAAATACTGATGGCCAAACAGTTCAGAGTTCTCCAACTAACCCTCCTGTATATTCCGTAATAAATGGTGTTCCTAGTGGTACATATATTATCGGTATTCCTTATAATAAAACGTCTATGGCCGGTATTTACACACTATCTGGCGCATATGATGGAGCCGGTCGCGGTGACGCAATCGTATCTGTATTCTTATGCCCTAAGGGAGTTTGTAACTGGGTACAACTTCAAGGGGATGGAATCTGGGGAAGCGGATACTTCTACAAGGCCGACGATAGTGATACTGACCAAGCATTTGACATTGTTACCGTCACAAGACCAACTTCACTAAACGGTTATGTACCAAAGAACAATAAGTGTTTTGTTGGGCCATATAATTATTTCCATATTACGAATAACTGCGGAACAGATATTGAGTATTATTATGAAAACTTCCTTACTTCTACTCCAACCTTTATTTTGACAGGATGCTTAGAACAAGGAGGCGCAGTAAGTTTGGTCCCTGGTGATTCTAAAAAGACTGCTAATACTCAACAGTCATCAAGTGATGGTTATAGTGAAGGTGTTATTGCCGCGCGACTTCCTCAGTTATCTTGGCAATCGGATTATTACCTAAACTGGGAAGCGCAGAATGGAAAGAATATCGCAATTCAGACAGGTCTCGCTGCTGCTGGTTTTGTTGTAAATACAGTAAGCGCTTTTGCTGGACCGGCTGCCGCTGCCGCAAATATGAGGGATACAGCAGTTCAAAGAGGATATTTCCCAGATGAAGAAGCGGCACCATCTGTCAATGCTGGTGGTGCAATCGGAAATGTTTTGAACTTTGCTTCTCAGATCGCAAACACTCAAAATGCTATCCGTAAAGCCGAAATGGTACCACCTCAGGTCAAAGGTAACCTCGCTGGTGGTAACTTACAATTTGCGTCTGATCGTTGCTGCTTCACTATTTTCAAGATGAGTTGCCGAGCAGAATATATTAAGTGTATTGACGATTACTTCACAATGTTTGGTTATAAAGTAAATACTCTAAAGGTGCCAAACATTACCGGTCGCCAAAACTGGAACTATGTAAAGACGCTAGGTTGTAACATTACTGGCAACGTTCCACAAGATGAATTACAGAAGATCAAGGCCATGTTCGATAACGGTGTGACTCTCTGGCACAACACAAGTACGTTCCTGGATTATTCACAAAATAACAATATTGTATAAGGAGATTTATGCGTAGAAAAATTACTGGTATGACTAGGAGATTCAAGGACAATATTCTTGTCAATGACGACACGTATATTGATTATCTTGAACGCCTAAAGAAAATCGCCATCTCGCTGTTTGAATGGAAGAACTTGCCGGAATCTATGGATGCCAGATTCCTTGAATTCTGTCTCTATTACACCGGCCAAGCAGCACTTCTCAAAAACGACGATGGAATCTTTATTAACACGAAAGCATGTACCGCTGGAGATATTAACATTTATGAGTTACCAACCAGCATCAACTGCTACTCTGTGGGATACAACAAGATTAAAAAGGTATATGATGGATTCGTTCCGGAAAACGTCGATGAAGGCGAATATGCCGTCCATGTACTCAACAACCTCAACCGTACCGCTACGGCCTATACCATCGAATTATTCGCTTATCGTCTCTGTCTCGCGCAGCGTACGGCAGATACCAACATTACCGTCAATAAAATGCCATTCATTATTAAGACGGATGAGAACCAGCGTCTCACTATGGAAAATCTATTCCTTCAGATTAACGAGAACAAGCCTGCCATCTTTGGCGATAAAGACTCAATGAGCAACATTAAGGAATCGCTCCAGGTTCTCCCAACCAATCCTCCATTCATTGCGGATAAGTTGCTAGATTACAAGAAGCAGATATTTAACGAAGCACTCGAATTCTTGGGCATCAACTATTTATCCGAGAAGAAGGAACGCTTGATCTCCAATGAAGTGAATAGCAACAACGAACTCATCAACCTTAACCTCCAGAGTTACCTTGTACCTCGCCAGAAGGCCGCAGAGCAAATGAATCGCTTATTCGGCACAAATGTTGAAGTCAAGGTCCGCTCCGACTTGTATAATATAATTAAGGAACAAGAATCAATTGTTTCCGATTATAACGGCGATGGAATCATCACCGAAGAAGATATGGAGATAAAGGATGAGTAAATACACCGTTGAACTCCGAGAAATAGTCGAAACATTCTCTAGGGAAGAAGTCGAAGGCTATTTCAAGGATTACAACCTTGAGGATTACCTTACTGAGCAAGAAATCTCTGTAATTAATGAAAGAGGTACCTGGTCAAAGGACAGATTGGCCAGAAAAATCGTAGATCATTATTATATGAGAGAAATTAGCGTCGAAACTGTTGGTCTATTTATTCAGAGAGCGAAGGTCGCAATGCAAGAGATTATGGAGGAAAAACTCCCTCTTATCTATTCTGCGGCCATCAAGTACGATCCACTCGTAAATGTCGATTACTCTGAGACTTATGCTGGCACGAATAACGCTACAAACAACGCTACAAGCAGCCAAACTGCCAAAAACAGTACAACTGACGCGTCTAGCAATCAAAGCGCCACTACGGGCAAAACAAGCGGTTTGAACGTGAGTTCTGATACGCCGCAGGGCCAAATTAGTAAATCTAGTATTCTTGGCGGTTCGTATGCTTCCTCGACGACTGCAAATGACGACGAAAGCAGCAGTCAAACTTCGAATAATGCCAGCAGCCTGAGCGATAGTGAAACGACTACTCAAGGTAATACTAGCGGCACGAATAACCAGACGCAGAATTATACCAAAACTATCAAAGGTAACTCTGGTATATCTGCTACGGCTCAGAAGATGATACAACAATATCGCGAAAATATTATAATGATAGATAGAGATATCATCAAAGATTTGGCATCTCTATTTATGGGCGTTTATTAGAAAGGAGACGAAAATGCCTAAAGTTGAAAAACTTACGTTACAGATTCCGCCAAACAGTCTGTTCCAACCAATCTCAACCGATTATGCGAACAATTTGACTTTTACGGAATTTTTGCTCGGTGTTCTCAAGAAATTGAACGAAATGATTGATGATATCAATTATTGCGAAGAATTCATTGAGAATTACGACGGCGAGATTGAGAGACTCGAAACTGAGATTAACTCGTTGCGTTATAGCCTGCTCACCACCATAAATGCTCAAATCACGAATTTGAGGCATTATGTCGATACGCAGGATCAAGCAATCTATAATTACATTGACACTATCGTGCTCGGCGGCATTATGGTATTTGATCCATTTACCGGCATGACTGAACCGCTCCAGGATATGATCTATTCATTGTATGAAAGTCAAAGAGGCGATGCTCTAACTGCTACGGAATATGACGCGCTTGAACTAACGGCCAACGCATATGCCGCGTATGACTTGACAGCAACGCAATATGATATGGACGGTAAAACTTTATTAGTTTGATATAATAAAATAAGAAAGGAATTTTTATGAGTTCAACTAATCATACAGCAAATTATAACCTTCCACAATTTGTTGGTACCGATAAACCGGCATGGCTCGGCGATATTAACCCAGCAATGAGTGCGATTGATACCCAGATGAAAGCAAACGCCGATGGTGTTGCCGGAGTCCTCGATATGTTTAATCTAGACCATTACTCCTCTAAGGATGCAAGTTCTTTGATTAGCATTACCGGCCTTACAGTTGCTGGCGTGCTCAGAGTTGCGCAGAACGCAGATGGTTCTATCTTTAAGTTCTACAACTACATGGTTGTTACGAACGGTACTGATAACACTATTACGATTCCGCTAAGTGCAGTTCCTGGTCTATCCGGTTACTATGGTCTTAAAACCATTCAACTCAACCAGGCTCCGGCTGAAGCATATACCATCAACGCCGGTGGTACTACTATCTTTAGATCGAATGATGGCGGCACGCTAACGAATGTAAATCTTGCTAACTTGTTTGTTGGTACGGATGGTTATGTATATATCATGACTTCTACTACCAGTACTACTACTATCGCAGGACATGGCCAAATACAGCATATCTTCCATCCATGCGTCTATTTCAACGCTAACTTTGGTGACTAGTAGATAACCACAATTTACCGCTCGGTTCATCCACGTCCGGGCGGTTTTTTGATTGTGATATGGAATAGAGTAATATGCGCGTGTGAGGCCATACAAGCGTTTTGAAGGCGTGTG
>Ga0265301_10003223_pt1 | contig 17503 bp, 18 predicted proteins | sample AusTroGonzalo_MG_2_FD_193488 | JGI IMG/M metagenome (GOLD analysis project Ga0265301, IMG submission 193488) | Bovine rumen microbial communities from tropical cattle in Woodstock, Queensland, Australia - Gonzalo_04 | ecosystem: Host-associated > Mammals > Digestive system > Stomach > Rumen ... | reverse complement strand
AAGCCCGACACCGTATCTTTCCGCGTTGTCATCAAGCATTTCGTTGATCGCCAGAGAAAGCGGACGCCTGAAAAAACTGCGGCTTGTGAAGTCGATTCTGATGACAGGAACAGGTTTCCAGTCGGTTTTATCTTCGATCCAGCAGCCTTTGAACAGCTCCTTTCTTCCTTCAAATAAGTATCTGAGTGTTGAAATCAGCAGGGATTTTCCGAATCTGCGCGGACGGGACAGGAAGAAACAATCGGCTGTCTGCAGCAAATCATAAATAATTTTTGTCTTGTCGGCATAAATGCCGTTACGTTCGATGATGTTCTCGAAATCCTGCTGACCGATAGGCAATCTTTTTAACATCTTTATTCCTCCGAGCAAATCAAAAACCGCAGTATTATACTCATTTTTTCAGGAAAGGCGAGAGGAAAATAGTGATTTATAGGTGCATCATGTTCCTCAAACAGTGATAAATATATCTTAAATTAGACCTTGGAGTTTCAAAAATTTTCCATTTTCTGAATATTGTGAAATATAGTTTTAAAGATGTCGCTTTATTTTGGATGCCATGTTCTTGCAAATCTTTAATAAAATTTGTGATTCTGTCTTGGAAAAGTTGTTTATATCCATGTTTTATGCCGGAAACCAAAATTTCATCAAGCATTTTTGCGGTAAGAAGTAATTCTCTTTTATTTTTTGGCTTGAAAACACCTCTAATGATTTCTAAATAAATTTGTTTCTCTCTTTCACCTAAGTTTATTCCAATATCTTTAATATTTCTTATTTGGATGTCGTTTGCATTGTTGTCCTGTTCACTCCTGTGTGCTTCCCCGATTTGATTTTCGTGAATGCGATAAAGCATTAAAACTTCAGGAATGTTAGCAAATTTCCACTTGTTAATTTTTTTACACCATAAATCATAATCTTCAGCTCTTGGAAATTCTGATGAATATCTGAGGTTCAAACTGTGCTTGAACACTATTGAGGGATGCATAATTGCACAAGAAAAGAAAGTATTGTCTCTTATATCTTCATGCGACAATGGAACTTTAATTATTTCCTTCTTACTTCCGAAAGTTTCCATCCAGCTTCCGCAAATATCAATATCTGGATGCTGTTCCATAAAATCAAATTGAATTTGAAAACGTTGTGGTAAAGAAATGTCATCCGCATCCATTCTAGCTATATATTTCCCTTTCGCGGCGGCAAGCCCGATATTTAAAGATTTGGCAACGCCCTGATTTTGTTCGTTATTTATGAGTTGAATGCGTTGATCTTTGTATGATTCTATAATCTCTTGTGTTGAATCGGTAGAAGCATCATTTATTATTATGAACTCAAAATCGCTGAATGTTTGGGAAAGAATGCTGTCGATGGTTTCGGCAATGTATTTTTCTGCATTGTATGCAGGCATAACTACTGAAATTTTAGGTTCAAGCATCAAAGTTGTCTCAATAATATCCGACAAATTTTTTCAGCTCCATGTCCGTCATCATAAAATCCTATATCCGACATAAACGCATCTGTTTTGGAGTCATAAGCCTTTTCATCAAACTCTATAATTGATTTCTCGAGTTCATCAACACTTCGCGAAATAGTAAAAGGAAGCTTTTCTAAAGGGTAAATTAACGGACGATCGGATACGGCATACTCATCAAAATCCTTTGCAAATAGAAATACCGGTCTTTTTGCGAAAGCCATAACGCTCATTGTCGAGGAGATATCTGTAATCAACACATCTGATGCTGCCAATAATTCATACATATCTAAGTATTTGGTTGCATCTTTAATGGTTGAAGAATATTTAAGACCAAGTTCTCTAGTTGCAATATTAGGATGTAATCGCACAAGAAGTACAAATTCTCCGCCGAATCGGTTTTCTAATGCACGAATAATGCGTTTATAATCCCAAATATATACTTCAGCAGAAAATTCGTTACGAAATGTTGGAGCATAAATAGCGATTTTTTTGTTAAAAGGAATATCAAAGGCATCATAAACTTTTTTTACAACATCTTCCGGAGTGCGAAGCAGGATGGAAAGTGATGAAAAATTTGCATTTATTACGGGGCCATCATACCAGAATGAATTTTCGTAAATTTGTTTTTCGTATTCATTATTGATGTACATTAAATCGGTTTGTGATGCATCAAGTTTTGCTGCTTCAACATAACTTCTGGGAAGTTGATCTTCAACAGCCTGTTCAGCCCCCTTCGGTCCCCAGCATCCATGCCATGTCTGCAAGTAAAATTGTCCTGAGCGTTTTTGTGGTTTTGGAGAGGCCTTGGTGTTATCAATCCATATTTTGGCTGTTATGTAATGAAACATTGATAGCCAAGAATTGAATTTTACTTTTTTGACTTGAGGTGGCATTTTAGCATGCAAATCATTTACGAGCCATATATATTTGGCATCCACGCCTTGCCTCAAAAGTTCAAGCAGAATGTATTTTGGTTCATCACAAAACCCTCTGCCACCAAATGCGTTGAATACGATTTTTTGTTGTAATGGTAATAATCGAGCGGCATACAGCAGAAACTTTCCTATGCCGTTGCATATTACTGCAAAACAATGTTTTGTTCTCCGTTTTATGCCAAACATTTAAAGAACCTCTACCTTGATATTGCAGCCTTGATGGATCACGGCTCCCCAGTTGCGGTTCCAGCAGGCATATTCTGATTTTGATTTTTTATTTATATATTTGATTTCAAAAGTAAGAACTCCGTCTTTGATAACATCAAAATTCTTTACATTTGTTCCAAAATCCTTGTATCCGACATTAAGACTCATTTTATAGCGACGTTTGGTCAACGAGTGATTTTCAAGACGGCAACGCACTTTAAAAGTCTCTTTGTTTTGAGGAATGGGAATCTCTTCCGAAACATAGCCTATAATTCGCATATCCGTTTCATCGAATATATTTACGGAATATCTGCATTGAGTTGCTTTAGAAAAATGGTTTTTCAGAACAAGTTCTATTTCTATAGGTTCGTCTGTACTCATTTCTGCGGGGTCATTCAAAAGAGTCGCTTCCTCTATTGTTATTTCATTCGAAAAACCCGAAGCGCGCATGTCCGGAGTGATAAACGCATGAGAAATTAAATTTGTTATGTTTGTCTGCGCATATTCGTTTATACAATCTTCCGTCCCTCCACCAAACACTAGTTCTCCATTTCTCAGCAATATCCCTCTCGTGCACAACTGTCTCACTGCCGCCATATTGTGGCTGACAAAAAGGACAGTCCTTCCTTCTTTTTTGCTGACATCATCCATTTTTCCAAGGCATTTTTTCTGGAAATCCGCGTCTCCGACAGCCAAAACTTCGTCAACGACGAGGATTTCTGGGTCAAGATGCGCCGCGACTGCGAATGCGAGGCGGACATACATTCCGCTGGAATATCTTTTCACGGGTGTGTCAATGAATTTTTCTACTCCTGAAAAGTCAATGATTTCGTCGAGTTTTCTATCGATTTCGTGCTTTCTCATTCCGAGGATGGCGCCGTTGAGATAAATGTTTTCGCGCCCGGTGAGTTCGGGGTGGAAGCCGGTCCCGACTTCAAGGAGAGAGCCGATGCGCCCTTTGATTTTGATGCAGCCGCTTGTGGGGGAGGTGACGCGGCTCAAAATCTTGAGCAGTGTCGATTTGCCGGCTCCGTTGGCACCGATGATTCCCAGAACTTCGCCCTGTTTGACATCGAAGGAGACATCTTTCAAGGCGTAAATGAAATCGTTGTCGGAGTTACTTTTTGCGGATGAAATCATTGAAACGCTGGAATTCGGGTCTTCCTTGCCGCGGATTTTCGCCCACCATCCCTGCAAGTCCTTGGCGAGGGTGCCGTGGTTGATAAGACCCAGCTGATAAAACTTTGAGATATTTTCAACTTTGATGACTGTGTCACTCATTTTTCGATAAAAACACCCAAATCATAAAAATACTTTATCATATCAACAAAACGCGGCAATCTGCCGTTTTTCTCTTTCATATAATCCTCAATATATTGCAATTCGCAGCCAAACAAATTTTTTAACAGGTTGTTTCGCGCTTGTTTTAATCCGTAACTATTCAGATTTAAAAGATTTATGGTCTCTGAGCCTTGCTTTGATATTCCAACAATTTCTCCATCAAACAAATATTTAAAGTGTTTTTCACAATCATTATCAAGCGGAGAAACAAAGAAACTCTCATCGTATTGGCGGCCTTTTGCATGGCCGCAAGTCTTCTCTTTTCCTGTCGGAGTTGTGCAGGAGACGAGTAGGTTTTGGTAATCCATGGACAAACGTGGATAAGAATTTTGAGGCTTTATGTGTTCATTGTGGGAATTGGTAACGTCTATTGATTTGCAACAGTAGCAACAGATTCCTTTTTGGTTTTGGATCATAAAATCATGGATTTTTGAGCGGAGTTCGTAACCTCCTTTTGTTTTATCAAGATTGTTATATTTTACCTTGGGGTTTTTCTTTTTGAAATCACTCCAAAATTTTGGTTCAGGCTCTTTAGTGATTTTTCTCATATAACCACAAGCCTCTTCTTAAATTTTCTTCTAATTCAATCACAGCAACACTGTTTAATCCTGTAATTTTTTTTACTTTTTCTATTTCTTTTTTGGCTTTGTCGAATTTGTTGTCGCAAATAGCCTTGTTTGCTTCGTCAAGTATTTTCTGGAAATCCGGATTTATAGATTTTGTTCCCATAAATTCTTCCAAAATATAATTTGAATCAAAACCGTTCATCTGTTCTGTTTTTTCGACAGCCACATCCTGTTTTTCAGATTGACTCAAGGCAAAGAGATTCCAGGATTCATCAACTTCTCCCAACACCTGAGGAGAATGGGTTGTAATGATAAACTGAATATTCGGGAAAGTTTCTCTTAAAACTCCTAATATTTTGCGTTGCCATGACGGATGCATGTGCAGTTCGATTTCATCTATCAGCACAACACCGGTTCCTTTCAAAGGATTGTCTAACAACGGATTGGCAATAGTCAAGCGCCTTGCAAGGTCCCCTAAAACTGCAAGTACGCATTTTTCTCCGTCAGACAATTGTGAAACGTTGAGAGATATGCCGTTTTTTTCAACAACCATTGCCAGTCTGGGTTTTCTGGTAACATGCAGGTTCCTGAAATCCGGCAACATGGCAAATATTGCTTTTCTTACTGCTTTTAAGGATTTGTCTTCATATTTAAAATTCCTTTCTTGAACTTTTTCGGCATTTTCTGCATCTTCCTGATTGCGAAACCATTCGAAAAATGTCCTGAAATCCACCTTGTTCTCTATCGCCTTATCATAAGCGGAATAGATGTCGAATTCATGATGTGTTTTTATGCGGAGCGGAATATCAAGTACAAGTCTGTTAGTTCCGTAATTTACAAAAAGAGGAATATTTTCCTGTTTTTCGTCGGAAAAATATGATTGTTGGATGGTTTCGACTATTTTGTCCAAGCCTTCCTTACTGTGAGAACGTTTGCCGTCCCTTTTTGTCATTTTCCGAAGATACTCTATGCGGGATTTGTCGTTGAGAATAAATGTTCCTTTGATTTCTGTCTCAGAAGTTCCGTGCCTGATGTCATCAAGTTCAATATTATATTTTTGCCTTAATTCCTTGCGGTTTACGGTCTGGTTGATAATTTTGGCATAAAGAAGATTGACTGCCCGCAGCAAAGAGGTTTTTCCCATTCCGTTGATCCCGAAAAAAACGGTGCTTTTCCCATATAATTGGATTTCTGAATCGGAAAATGCCTTGAAATTTTTCAGTTCAATTTTTTCAATCTTCATTGATTCCTCTCTTCGCACCAACGTTCAAACAAAAACGCTATAAAATCCCACATATTGCCTTTATTGTCAATAGGAAAAACGGGCACACGGCGCATAAATATACTTTTTCAAGCAGGTTTTGCGGGAAAGTGGCAGATTTTCTGGAAAAACTTTGAAGAACTGCTGTTTTCATACTGTATCCACAAAGTTTTTCTCTACAAAATTGAAGACAAAAATTCCGGCGAAAAGGAGAAAAACAGTTGTTGCGACACTGATTCCGTATTCACTTACTGAAGGCATTCCGGTTGAGAAAAAGGCGTGTTTGAAGCTTTCAAGAATCGGAACGACCGGGTTCAAAACATAAAGTGAACGCCATTTTTCCGGAACCATTGAAAGGGGATAAACTATCGGGGTTGCATACATCCAAAGTTGAACTGCAAATCCGACAAGATGTGTGAGATCTCGGTATTTTGTAGTCAAAGATGTGATTATAAGTCCGATCCCAAGCCCGAGAACAGCCATCTGCAATACAAAAAGCGGAACTGCAAAAACTGCGAAACTTAATTTGAAATCTGCTCCATGAATTTTATAAGCAATCAAAATTATTATAAAAAGAGCAAGTTGGATAACAAACTGAACCAATGCCGAAATCACGTTTGAAAGCGGAATGGTGAGCCTCGAAAAATAAACTTTTTTGAAAATTCCGGCGTTGCTTACAAAGGTATTGGATGTTGAAAGAAGGCACTTCGAAAAATAGTTCCAAAGAATTATGCCGTTCATGTAGAAAAGAACCTGCGGAACGCCGTCAGTCGGAATTTTTGCGATATTTCCGAAAACTATGAGAAACATGATCGTGGTGAAAATCGGCTGAATGAAAAACCAGAGCGGACCGAGAATCGTCTGCTTATAAGTCGAGGTGATATCCCTTTTTACAAAAGATGTGATCAAATCGCGGTATTGCCAGAGTTCTTTCAGGTTAAGCCGGAAAAAACTGTTTTTAGGAGTTATTATCGTCGTCCAATTCTCTTTTTCGCTCATAAATGACCTCGCCGAGTCAAAAAACACTGTAAAATCCCACAAGTTGTGGCAGTTGTCAAGGTCGAATCAATCTATTTTATTGCAAATATCTTTGCTTAAGGTAATAAATCTGCTGGAATGTTTGTTGGTGCGGAATGATTGCTGAATTTATCAATGAAATAAAATCACGAAGAAAAATCATAGTTTCGATTGTTTTGCTGGTGTCAATTTTTCTTTTGTTTTCAAAGGTTTGTGCCAATTATGGCGGTTCGTCTTATCTCTTCCGGTTTTTTGCTGTTCCGGTTATGGAACCGTGTTTTGCAGACTTAAGGACAATTACCGGCGGTGCGGAATCAAAAAAACTGGGATTTGATCCGATGGTAAAAAATCCCGGTGATCCTTGGAACAGAGTGATGAATTATCCTAGAATCTGGCAGGGGCTTTACTTTTTCGGCATAGACGAAAGCGATACTGTCGCAATAGGAATTTTGTTTGTTTTTCTTTTTTTCTGTGGAATTTGCCTTATTCTGCCTAATGCCCCGAATCTGTCCATTTCGGCGACAATTCCGGCTCTTCTGTCCCCTGCTGTTTTGCTTGGAATAGAAAGAGGAAATACAGATCTTTTTATGTTTTTTTTAGTTGCCCTGTCAGTATTTCTGATAAATAAAAATAAATACTTTTTTTCATCACTTGTTATTCTGTCTGCGGCATTTCTTAAATTATTTCCAATATTTGCTGTTGTTTCTTTTTTAAGAGACAATAAAAAGCGAAGTTGGGGGATTTTGGGAATCGTAAGTGCTGTTTTTGTAGTTTATCTTGCGGTGACCTTTCCTGATCTTATTTTGATAAGCAAAGTGACTCCGAAAATTATTTACTCTTCATTTGGGAAAGATGTTTTGTGGATGAAAGCTGCCTCGATAAACCCCGGCAGCGGCATAGTTGTCAAATATTTCTCGTATGTTGTACTTGTATTTTGCGGAATTGGCGGATTATTTTTGATATTCAGCAAATCGATCTCAGAAAAACTTCCTGAAATAAAATTCGATGAATCAATGTCTATGGATGCTTTTAGAGCAGGGGCGGCAATTTATGCAGGAACTTTTTTGATCGGCACCAATTTTGTTTATCGGCTGATGTTTCTAATTTTTGTTATCCCGCAACTTGTGATCTGGATACAATCTCTTTCGGGCAAATATAAAATCTTTTCTTACCTGACTTTTTTTTCGGTAATCTGGTTGCTTTATAACCCGATAATATATAACACAATGCGATTCCTTTCAGATCATATCAGAGTCGTGCGCTTTTTTATGTTTTTTATTGATGATATTTTTGCATGGACATTGTTTGTGTTTTTGCTGTTTTTTATTTGCTGCGATATTAAGATGAAAATCAGCAATCTAAAACACTGATTCTTTAAAATAGGCAACTCCTTTGGAAATTACTTCCAAGACAGAATAAACAGGAGTTCGTGTGAAGAATTCGATTTCCAAAGGAATCTGGTATTGTACTCCGATAAGAGTCGTTATAAAAAATACCAGTATCCGGTTGTTCCCGGCTTTTTGGAACCATTTTGAACTAAGGATTGCATCAACTTTTGACAGAATTTTCTCGTCAAAAGGATTCTCGTCTGCTATTAAAAAATAGGCAAAAGAAGATGCTGACCAGAGAAAAATCCATCTTCCCCAGTCCCATGCGGAACAGAAAACAGGTAATACTGATAGAAATTGAAGCAGTAAGATGCAAAAGAGGAAATTTCTGTCTATTTTTGGCGAAGCAGCCAAATTTATTTTGATTTTGTCAAAATTCAAAGAAGAAAAACTGATAAAAGCTATGTGATAAACAGAATATAAAACTGTTGCTGTCAGACTGGGGTCGTTGACCTGACTCCAAATCCTTTCAAAGTGTTCAGTGAACGGGATATAAAGAAGCCCGAGAAGAGAAGGATCTAGCTCTGGTGTACGGGCAAACATTTCTGTGACAATTTTTTCTCCTTGAACATTTATAATGCAGGATATGAATGCTGCGATTGAAGGAAGAAAGAAGAGCAGGCTTTTATAAAAGGATTTATTCTTATGACGGCAAGAGAGAAACAATATGGGAAATGAGAAAAAGAAAATAACTTCGTGAATTAAGATGCCGAATATAAACAAGGCGTTCAGGCATAAACATAAAACCAAAGGGTGCAAAGGTTTCTTTTTGAAAAAAAGAGTCAGCATGGAAATAAATATTAAAATCAGCAGGGAATCTTTTCTGAGGAAATAAGAGGGATCTACAAAAATTGTCTCTCCAAGAAAAAACGGCATGGCAAGAATGAATAAAGGATATTTTTTCTGAACAAACTTGGTGATGAAAAAGGAAATCAGGATCATCCAAGCTGTAAAGGTAAGAAAGTTTATTATTGCTGTATATGGAATCCCGAACAGGGATGACAAGCCGAGTATTATTTCTCCGCCGAGCCCTCGCCGTATAAATCCGCCGCGATAGTTGATCAGCCAACTGGCGTATGTTTCTTTTTGATTCAAATGGAGAAAGAAGCCGAAGTTATTCCATAGCGATTCGAAAAGATAAAAAATCAAAAAACCAAAAACTGCGAAATTGGTTTTTTTCGAACAAAAAGAAATATTCATCCAGATTTTAGCCATAAATTTTTGTAAAAACCTGCTGCACACTCAGCAGATTGACTCTGTACCATATCGCTTGTCACTGCTTTTTTCAAGATTCCGCTTTTGCCTTTCTAAAAAATAAAAGGTTGACTTTGTCCGCGAAGCCTTTAAAATAGTTCTGTTTTGTGTAGTCGGGGTAATAATGAAATTCGTTCCGATTGTCGTTTCAGCGGCGCTTTTAATGATTTTTTCAGTCAGTGATTTTGAGGGTTTGCGTTCTTTTCAGCAGACTTCGCTCATTGCCGGAGACTACGATCCGCCGCCTTCGCCTCCCGGAAATCCCGATCCGCCGCCTCCGCTTCCCCCCGATCCTTTCAGAAAGGCTTAGTTCTTGAAGATTTTATGTTAAATATTGAGGTTTAAGATGACAAGATTGTTGAAGGGAAATGTTTCTTTCACGGTTTTTATGCCGGAAAAAACTCCCGATAGCATTGAAAAGGCGCGTGAGGCTCTTGCCGGAAGTGCGTTTCAGAGGCTTGATCCGACCGATCTCAGAAATGAATCGGCAGGCTGGGTCGATGCGGTGCTCTGCTTTGACAGCGAAAATTTTTCGTCACTTCTGCACGACAGTTTTTTTGTTTTCGCGCTCCGCGAGGACAAATATTCATTCAGTGCGGCTCAGCTCAGACCTTACATCGAAGAGGCCGAGTTCGTTTTCAAGCGTGAAAACAACCTCGAATACATTGCGGCTCAGCAGAAAAAGGAGATCAAGGAGCAGGTCATCAGGCGCATGAAGACAAATTCCTATCCGAAAACGACGATCACTGAAGTTGCGTGGGATATGGATTCAAAGCTCATTTATCTTTTTTCCCAGTCTGGTGCGACGATTGCAAAATTCACCGATATTTTTGAAAAAAGTTTTGAAATTTCAATTAATCAGGTGAACCTTTTTGATTCGGTGAAAGAGCTCGGCGGAGCTGACAGAATGGAACCTGTTTTTACGAAAATCTGGGGTGAAAAATGACAAAAGAAAGCGGTATAGGGTATTTGGGTTCAGAATTTCTGCTCTGGCTTTTCTGGAAGAGCGCGACCGACGAAACAATGTCGCTCCACAATTTAGGCCTCGGCGAAATATCCGTTTCTATTGAAGATTCCATCACGCTGGCGTCGGTTGGTGACGGTTACTGCGAAACGATACAATCTATGAAAATCACCTCGCTTCCTTCAGTCCGCGAATCGATGAAGTCGGGAAGGGTGCCCCAGGCGTTAAAAATCAAAATTTCGTCTGGCGAACTCGACTGGATTTTCCAGATAAAGGCACAGCCTTTCAAAATCACTTCGGTCAAACTTCCGATCTCGGGCGAAAAGAACGAAGCCGAGATGATTTCGGCGCGTCTGATCGCTATGACGAAGCTTGAACTTATAATGAAAGCTCTTTTCAATACGTTCCTTCTTGAACGTGAAATGCCTGATTTTATTGGTGATATCAAAGATTTTCTGGGGATTTCGGATTGAGCGCGATACACATTCTCGCCAGCGGTTCCAAGGCTAACGCCTACATAATCGAATACGAAAATTCAATGCTTCTCGTTGATCAGGGCTTGAGTTTTCGTGAATTTTCAAGGCGCGCGGAGCTTTTGGGAATCGACATTTCGCGTATAAAAGGGATCCTGCTCACCCACGAGCACGAAGACCATATAAAAGGTGTCGCATACACGGCCTACAAGCTTGACGCACCGGTTTTTTCAACGGCAAAAACGCTTGAAATCCTTAACGAAAACACAAAACATCCGATCCATTGCAGAGCTGTCGAAAAAGACAGGAAAATCAAGCTCGGAGCTTTTGAATTTACGCCGTTCGAAATCATGCACGACGCGGTCGATCCGGTCGGTTACCTTATTTCGGCTCCGTGCGGCGAGACGGTCTGTTTTGCGACTGATACCGGCAAAGTGACGAACAGAATGATGAGCTACATAAATCAGGGAACGCGCATAATTTTAGAGGCGAACCACGATCCGGCAATGCTTTATCAGAATACGCACTATCCGCCTGTTCTGAAGGAGCGTATCAGGAGCCAGTTCGGCCATCTTTCAAACGATCAGAGCCTGGATGCCCTTGAAAGAATGGGGGAAAATCACCCGAAAACCGTGATTTTCAGCCATTTGAGTGAAGAAAACAACTCTCCGCAGATGCTGCGTGAGCTCGTAAAAAGTTTCAGAACGGCGCACTCCCTTGATTTCAAGGCGTTTATCGCAAATCAGAATAATCCGCTGACAATAACGCTCCAATGATTTCTGACACCCATTTTCACTTAAAGCAGCTTCTTGAAGTTTCTCCCGAATCGGCTGAATTTATTAAAGAAAATGACTTTTTCGGCTTCTGCTCGTGTCACACGTTGGAAGAAGTCGAATTTGTTGAAAACTTCATTGCCCAAAATCCTGAAACTGAAAAAAAGCTGGAAATAACTTTCGGGATCCATCCGCAGGCGCCAGATGAAAAAAAGCTGGCAACACTGGAAAAACTCGTTTCGGAAAAGCGTATCGCGGCAGTGGGTGAGATCGGGCTTGACCGGTTCAGTGTTGAATTTGCCGCAACAATTGAGCTGCAGAAAAAACTTTTTGCGGTCCAGCTTGAAATCGCTCAAAATGCAAAACTTCCGGTGACTCTGCATATCCGCAAGGCGATTCCTGAAATTTTTGAGCAAATTCAGGAACTTAAAAAAATAGAAAAAGTGATTTTCCACTCTTATTCGGGGACTGCGGCTGAAGCGGAAAGCATTTTAAACCACGGTGTAAACGCATTTTTCAGTTTCGGAAACGCGCTCCTCAACGGGCATAAAAAAGCGCTGGAAACGGTCAAAATTCTGCCTGAAAACCGGATTCTGACTGAAACTGATGCGCCGTATCAGCCGAAAAAAGGGGAGAGTTTTTCAAAACCGCAGGATATTCTTATGATAGCGGAAAAAATTGCAGAAATACGTTCGAATTTGTCGAAATTTCCGCAAAAGTCGCTATAATTGTTCGTTTTTTTGAGAATGTTTCACGTGAAAAGTTGGGAAAACAATGAACGAAAATAAAAAAATCATCAATGATTCAGAGGTGTTGCCGTTTTTTATAATTTTTGCGCTCTCGCTGCTTGTCCGCATTTACGCCGCACACACGAGCATAGCCCAGATATATCCCGATGAAATTTTTCAGACGATAGAGCCGGCGCACAAACTTGTTTTCGGGCGCGGAATAACTTACTGGGAATTCAAATACGGGGCAAGGAGCTGGTTTTTTCCCGGAATTCTGGCGGGAGCTTACAAAATTCTTGATACTATAGGTGTTAAAGACCCGCTTTCAATAAATATCGGAATAAAGATTTTCTTAAGTATATTCAGCAGCTTGGCTGTTTCGGTCGTATATCTTCTTTTCAGGAAGCACGGTCTTGCGAAAAAAGAGGCTTTTCTTTTCACGCTTCCGCTTGCCGCAAGTTATCTGGCTTCGTATATTTCTGTGAGGACGCTGACAGAGTCGGCTTCGCTTCCCTTCATGGTTTTTGCCGTCTATTTTGCTTCGAACTACATCAAAAACGAGCGGATCAGAGACATTGTTTTCGCTTTTGTGACTGCCGGAATCGCCTTTATGATCCGTTTCCAGACCGCAGCCTTTTCTTTCGGAATCGCGGTCGCACTGTTTCTGACTGCAAAAAAGCGTTTTCAGTCCTCTCTCATATTCGGTTTCGGATTTTTAGGGATGGTGGCGCTTCAGGGTCTTCTCGATATTTTTACGTGGGGTAGTTTTTTCAAGTCTTTTATCACTTATTTTGATTACAATGTTCTCCGCGGAGTCGCAAACAAACACGGAGTTTCGCCTTGGTACTACTATCTTGCCGATATTACTAAGACTTTCCATCCTGTGACTTGGATTTCTGCGGTTTTGATGATGGTAAACGGAATAGTCAGTTTTAAGAAAAACCGGCAGATATTTCTTTTTTTCTTCCCGTTTCTTTTGTTTTTTATCGTTCACAGCGCGATCGGGCACAAAGAACCGCGCTTTGTTTTTGTCTGCTTTTTCGTGATTCTGGCGCTTTCGGCAGAATTTTTTGCCGATTTGGTTCGAAAATACGGAAAAAACAGAAAAAATGCTGCTCTTTTTCTTGCGATCTGCCTCCTTTTTTCGCTTGACGCCTTTACACACATAAAATACGCGCGGCTCTGGAACCATTCGGCGACATCTGTTGATAATTTCTACGGGAACGACAGAGGGGTGGAAAAACTTTTCGGCGGAGTTTTGGAAACTGAAGCGGAACTTGGGCGTATTGCAGACTTGAAGCGGGCTTACCTTTTCGGGATTCCGCAGATCTGGACAGGCGGGTACGCTTATTTTCACAAAAACGCCCATATATTATTTGTATCGAAACCTGAAGATGTGAGAAAGATGATGCGCAAAGCAGTCGAATCAAGGCAGTCGGGCACTTACTGCGCTTTCAAAAACGGTATCGAAATGCCGCAGGAATATACGGAAAATCTTGAAAAAATCAGTGATAACGGTGACTTTACAATCTATAAACTTCGCTTCGGGAATTAAAATTTAACCGTTTTCGGTTCTCCGCCGCCGAAACTCGTGAAAACAGCTGTTGCGTTTTTGAAGTACAAAACCTGAGTGTTGTCGTCGTTTTCGTTGTACATTCCGCGGAGATTAGGATAGTTGTCAAGCATGTGCTTTTTCGCTTCGACGCTGTCGTCGTTTACGAGTTCGCCCGAAAGTCTGAGCCATTTTTTGCCGTCAAAACAGCAGAGTTCCGCTTTGGGATTGGCTGCGAGCTGCTTCGAGACGTTTTTCTTCTTAGCAGTCTGGATGTAAAGTTTGCCGTTGAAAATGTCGATCGTTCCGAAAGGACGGACTCTCGGTTGACCGTCTGCTTCAACTGTCGCCAGGTAATAAGTTTTGCACTCTTTGATAAATTCATAAACTGACTGCATTGTTAATTCCTCCGTTTTTTCGGTTTTTTCAGGTTTTGCAGGACTGATCGTCGCCTCTTCTGCCGGTTTTACGCTGTTTTCTTTCGGATTTTCCTTACTGTCACCGTTCTGGCACGAAAAAAGAAGAAAAACCGAAATCAGAATCCCAAAAATCGTACTTTTTTTCATAAATCCCCCTTTTCTCAACAAAATCAGCAAATAACGCTCTATTTTTCACCAATGCAGAAAAGTGTAAAGATTTTTTTGCGCTTCAATTTCAATTTCAGGATTTGTGAGTATAATCGCCCGTTTTTGGTTTTTGCAGAGGAAAAATGTACGTTCTCACTTTGGCTTTTTGCGGCAAAAATTATCACGGCTGGCAGTCGCAGGAAAATGCGGTCACGATTCAGCGTGTTCTGAAAGACGTCGTTTCAGAGATTTTTAGGACTGAAACGCCGTTTCCTTCGGGCTGCAGCAGGACAGACGCGGGTGTCCACGCTCTTGAATTCATCGCGACAGTTCCCGAGCTCAGAAACATTCCGCCTGAAAATTTTCAGAAAGGGCTGAACTCATTTCTGCCATCGGATATCAGAGTCACAAAAGTCGAAATAGTCGAAGGAATGCACGACGGGCGCGAATTTGTCGCAGGAAAGCACTACCGCTACATGATCTGCACAAAACCGGCAGCATCTCCTTTTGCAGCCGATTATTCGTGGCACAGCGGATATGCGCTCGATATCCCGAAAATGAAAGAAGCGATGCGTCATTTTGTCGGAATTCACGATTTCGCATCTTTCATGTCGGCGGGAAGCGACGTCAAAACGACAGTCCGCACGATCCATCAGGCAAAAATCACAGAATTTGACGGATATTTAGCGCTCGATTTTTCAGGTGACGGCTTTTTAAAGCACCAGATAAGAATAATGGCGGGAACCCTGGTCGGAGTAGGGCGCGGCAGGATCGAGCCTTTTGAGATTCCCGGACTCATCGAAGCGAAAAACCGCAATCTTGTGCCGCATACACTTCCAGGAAGCGGGCTTTTCCTCTACAAACTTTTCAGAACTCCCGAAGAAATGCTCACCTATAAATTTCCTGAAACTTTCGAAGGAATGGTCTGGTAGCTCTTCGATTTTTCAAAAAAAGTAAATTTTGGTTGACTTTTGCATGCAACTCTATAGAAGGGCGGCGCAAAAAGCTCTTTGGCTGAATGCTCTTGTTTGTTATTGGTGCTGTTGTATCGGAGGTTGAACACGCTATGCAGAAAATTCCCGGCTCGAAGATTTACTACAAAAAAGAACTCGGGCTCGAAACTTTTATTTTTCCCGTAATATTTTTCGGATTTTTCGCCCTTTTTGCCACCCAGATGGGGCTTGAAAACACGCTCAACACGATGATGAACACCGCTTACCGCCTGCTCATCGACACGGTTCTCTATCTGACTGCGGTCTGTGTCATCATGGGCTCGGTCTCGGCGCTGCTTTCGGAGTTCGGTTTCGTTTCGCTTGCAAACAGGCTTCTCCAGCCGCTCATGAAACCGCTTTTCGGTATGCCCGGAGCCGCGTCGCTCGGTATCGTCACGACATTTCTTTCAGATAATCCGGCGATACTTGCACTTGCAGAAGACAACAACTTCCGCCGCTTTTTCAAAAAATACCAGTTCCCGGCTCTCACCAATCTGGGAACAGCTTTCGGAATGGGGCTTATCGTCTGTTCATATATGTACAGCCTTTCTCCGGCGATGGGACAGCCGCTCGGAATGGCAGTAATAATCGGTATCATAGGAGCAGTCATCGGCAGCCTCATCAGCACGAGGTTAATGCTCGGATTTACGAAGAAGATTTTCGGCACGAAAGAAAAAATGGTTCCAGACTGTCAGACCATGGAAATGCCGCCACTGCACATGCGTCCGGTCAGAGCGGGAGGTCTCGGCAGACGAATCATCGACGCGATACTTGAAGGCGGCCACGGCGGTGTTGAAATGGGACTTGCGATAGTTCCCGGCGTCCTCGTCATCTGCACGCTCGTTATGATGCTCATCAACGGCCCCTCGGAAAGCGGAGCCTACACCGGCGCGGCATACGAAGGAATAAGGCTCCTTCCCGTACTCGCGGCAAAAGTAAATTTCATTCTGGAACCCCTCTTCGGTTTCTCATCACCCGAAGCCGTCGGTATTCCCGTAACCGCGCTCGGAGCAGCAGGAGCATCGCTCAGCCTTGCTGAACGCCTCGTTCACGCAAAACTCATCGGTCCCTGCGACATCGCTGTTTTCACCGCAATGTGCATGTGCTGGAGCGGATACTTGAGTACCCACACTTCGATGATGGACAGCCTCGACTGCAAAGAACTTATCGGTAAGGCGATCTTCAGCCACACCATCGGCGGTCTCTGCGCCGGAATCTCCGCACACTGGCTTTTCGTGCTGGTTTCAGCGGTGTTTTAAATAAAAATCTCCGGTTTTTTCGATGAAAAAGGGAATCGACTCCCGATTTCATCGAAAAATGCGATGCAGTGTTTTTTACAAAAATCAAGTGTTTTTTAAACAGGTTTTTCTTATTCCCACTCGACAAATTCAAGTATATGAGGAAGTATTTCTCTTGAATCTACAGGTAAAGTATTCGCAAATTTGTTAATATTTTACCTGCTATTTTCGGCTGTCAATTTTCTTAGTATCAAAATAGTATCACAAGAGGCTGGAAAATGCAACAGAATTATGTGGAGCTCTACATAATTCTGTAACCTTCTTTGCTGTGGCGTATCAAGTAATCTTACTGAACATATGGCGCACCTTGTCCAGGCGGCTGTTTGGACGGCGGGGCTGGATGACCGGCTCGCCGACAGCGGCCTGATACCCTTTCAGTTCTGTAAGACATACGCTCCGCCCGTTGGTGTAAAAGGCCAGATCAGTACGGTATGCCTGTATATAGCGGGCGGGAATTTCGCCAGTAAAGACAACTTCATCCTTTTTTACCTGGGCCGTTTCGATGGTGGCACAGTATTTTGGCGCATCGTGATAAGCCCTGGAAAGGTATTCCTGGGGCGCATAGAGGGTGAAGGAGAGATAAGGTTCCAGCAACTGCGTCCCCGATTCCTTCAATGCCTGTTCCAATACAATCGGGGCCAATGAGCGGAAGTCCGCCGGCGTGCTGACCGGACTGTAATAAAGCCCGTATTCAAAGCAAATCTTACAGTCCGTTACGTT
>Ga0265301_10003221_pt1 | contig 17511 bp, 18 predicted proteins | sample AusTroGonzalo_MG_2_FD_193488 | JGI IMG/M metagenome (GOLD analysis project Ga0265301, IMG submission 193488) | Bovine rumen microbial communities from tropical cattle in Woodstock, Queensland, Australia - Gonzalo_04 | ecosystem: Host-associated > Mammals > Digestive system > Stomach > Rumen ... | reverse complement strand
TTTACAATTTTTGAAAAGATAATTATTTAAATATCTTTCTAATAAGAATTTATTATATAAATAATTTATCTGTTGATATTCTTTCGTTGTTTTCCAAAGTAAAAATATAGTTATAGCCATTAAGTTTAATCCTACATTTTGGAAGTTTATAAATAATAATAAAACAATTGCGATATAGCTAATGAATAAAGTCAATTTTAAGCTTCTTTTAAAAGAGAGTTGCTTTGCTAAAAACAAATTTAGTAGTTTTCCCCCATCTAACGGATAGATAGGCAACAAATTAAATAATAAGATCCCATAATGATAGCCTTTTACTATACTTATATAATTTGTTAATATTTGTTTTAGAAAAATATAAGCAAACTGCTGAAATAGTGGGCCCATTATAAGAATTAGAAATTCTTTATTGATAGAGGTATTAAGAGGCATTCTAAATTTTGAAATACCGCCTAAGGGATAAATTACAATTTTATCTACTTCTATTCCTAACATTTTAGCTGTTAGAAAATGTCCTAACTCATGAATGATTATTAAAAATGCAATAACAAAAAAAGGAATAAATGAGGCTGTCAAAATTCCAATTAAAGACAAAACATAAACAGATGGTGTGATTTCAAAATATTTAAATATAGTCTTTATAATTTAGATACTTCCCATCTTTATAAAATATCAAAAATAGTTTTTGATTTTTTGCTTCTCCTAACAATTGTCCTTTTTCTACATAGTCATAGATATTTATTCCTGATATTGTTAAGTTTGAATAGGAAACTTCTACACCATCAATTTGCTCAATAATTATGGTTGACCCATAATCATCTTTTTCACCAACAAAGATTACTACACCCGATTCTAAATTAGGTACCATATAGTTGCTTTCTACCGACAACATAGCGCCATCCTTATATGTATTTATTTTAGAATACGTTAGCTTTTCATTAAATACAGGTTGATTTTCTTGAAAAATTTTTTCAGTTGGTAATATACTACCAAAATACTTTTGATACAATTGTTTTACTTGCGTAAATTTTAGACTTCTTTCATAGATATTTTTATGAATCAATTCTTTAATACCAGGATCTTTTTTTACATAAATTAATCCTATTAATACTATAACGATTGTTAATAAAGTTCTATATAAAAATGATTTTATGGTTTTTTTTAATACTAGTTTTTTTTTGACTGTTTTGTGGTTCATAGTAATCTCCTTTTTCCAATTATATGAAAAAAGGAAAGAAATTATTCTAGTTAATTCTATGTCTTTTGTATTTTTTAGGCAGAAAATTTACTACAATCAATTCCAATAGTTCAACATATATAATATTTATTATAAGAGTATGAGTAATTTTATAAATGATATCAAAGATGGTTATTGGTACTAGTTGAAATATAAATATTAAAATAGCAAATATAGATTCATAGATAGTTATTATACAAATAGATAGTATAAGTTGTTTTAAATAATTTATTTCGATTAAGTAATATGTATGTTTTATTATTATTGCGACTAAAAGAAATAAAAAACCATTCAAAAACAAGAGATTTGTATAAAGTAAATCATAAATAAATCCCGTTACAAAAGCTAATAAATAGTATTTATTTAAATCTTTAGAATAAAACTTAAAAATAGAAATTAAGCTAATTAAAGAAAAAAATGGTGTAAAAAAAGATAAATCATTTACCATAAAAGAAAGAAAATTTGTTAGTAATCCGTCCATTATTATGGACAGGATAACTATTGCGATTACGATCATTTGCTTTTCTCCTTTAAAACAGAAACGTAATGAATATTATTAAAATTTACTTTTGTTTTTATATATAAAACTTTACTTAAATCATATTTATCCTTTTCTATCTTTTCTACCTCTCCTACATATATTCCAGCAGGAAAAACGCCACCTATTCCACTTGTTGTTACTACTTGGCCAATTTCTATAGGAAGATTCTTATCTACATCATTTATTCTTATTAGATTTTGATCTTTATCATAACCATTTAAAATACCATAAAAGTCATTTTCTCCCACTCTAATTGTAACACTTACTTTATAAGCTTCATCTTCTGTAGTGATTAATTTTACTTCACTAGAATTTGTATATACTTTTGTTATTTTTCCAATTAAACCATCTTTTGTGATTACTGCCATATCTTTCTTTATATTAGATGATTTCCCCTTATTTATAGTTATTGTATGAAACCAATAACTTTTATTTCTAGATACTACTGTTGCCGTTATAGGTTCAAATTCTGTTAATGTTTTATTTAACTCGAGAATATCTTTTAACTCTTCTATTTCCTTTGTAAGAGCTTCATTCATTATTTTTTGAATAAGATCACCATCTGTTTTTTTCTCTTTATTATTTGCTTTTACTATAGGTATTGTAATTAAATTATTTAAAAACATAGTAATATCTTTTAGAGGTGATTCTATAAATATTTGTCTATTTGTTTGAATGGATACCGGTATAACAATTATCGATATTATTATGATCATTAAAACAATTTGCCATTTACTTATCTTTTTTTTCATTTTTTCACATCCTTATATATCTAAAATATTATTATGTTCATAAAAACTATAGTAATTATCTTCTCCAACAATGATATGATCTACTATTGGAATCCCGTGAAGTTTTCCTATTTTAACCAAATTATTTGTAAAATGAATATCCGCTCTACTTGGTCTAATATCATTGCTAGGATGATTATGCATACAAACAATACTTGATGCGCTTAACTTGTATGCTTCCTTAAAAATTTCTCTTGGATGAGTAATACTATTATTAATCGTTCCCATAAATAACAATTTCCTTTCTAGTAATTCTTGTTTATTATTGAAATATAAGCAATAAAAATATTCTTGTTTGAGATTATTAAATAAATATTTTGAATCTTGCCATATTTGTTTGGGATTTGATAACTTCGTCAGCGATATTTCTTGTCTTAAAAATATTCTTTTCCCGAGCTCAACACACGCAATTAAAGATATGGCCTTTACTTCCCCAATTCCCTTTATTTTTTCCAACTCGTTAATGGTTATATTCTTTAAATCTGAAAGATTATAATTTTTCAATAATTCTATAGATAAATCCCCAACGTTAAAACCTTTAGTTCCTGAACCAAAAATAATACATAATAGCTCTTTATCACTTAAGTTATTTGCTCCTAATTGTTTTAGTCTTTCTCTAGGCCTTTCGGAAATAGGAATTTGTTTCATTGAATAATATGTCATAGTATTTACCTCTTCTATATTATTCGCTTAAATTTTAAGATTATTTATCATTTTTTATTATTTCTTCATAATTTGCAAGTACGACTTGTTCTATAGTAAGAATTTCTGAATCTTTAGAAGCATTATTTATTAATAAATCAAATTGAACTACGTTATTATAAAATTCTTCACTAGAAAGTTTTAATTGTTTTATATATAATTGATAGCCCATACTTTCATAAATTTGTTTTAATTTTTCAGCAATCTTTTCGTCTTGTGTAATGCCAACATATACATAGTATTTGCTCCCATCTTGTTCTATCAATTTCGTATCTAGCGTTTTAATATTTTCTGTCATTATTTCATAAGAAGAGTAAGCACCTTCTTGTAGAAAGTAATAACTACGCCCTTCATTAAATGTAGAAAGAATACTTTCAGTGTGACTTTTATAAATTAAAAATCCGCAAATAAATCCAAATATAACAAAACTAAAACTTAAGATAAATGTCTTTTTCATATAATCACCATTATCATCATAACAATTTGGTTACTTTTATTTTGTCGAATATTAGGGCGTAAAAAAAGAAAGAAAATATTCTTCCTTATAAATTTTATTTTTTATGTTTCATTCTTTGTAAATTTTAAATTTGGATTTTGTAACGGTTTCTTTTGATAGCCTAGTACTTCTCTATCTTCATATCTTAATTGACTATCAGAGCCTTCTAGAAATCTTAAATAATCGTCATATTGATATGGTGTTGTAAAAGAAAAGTCATTTGTTTGTTCATAATACAATCCATTTCTATTTGCAATCGCAAAACCATCTAAGTATAGTTTTAAATTTTTTTCATTGTATTCTATCCATCCGTCTCTTGCCAGTTTATGAGCAAGCGCTTTTCTTTCTTGGTCCATTATCATAAATGTTCCCGCAACAGGGCCTAGAAATAATCTAGACTCTGCTCCCTTCATAATTCCTAGCTTTTCAATAATATTGACATTTGATACTAAAAATTGACGATATGTACAATCTACAATATATTTTTTACTACCAATACTAATTACGTTAAAAAAATGAAATCCTTGTCCATCGAATAGTTCTTCCTCACTAGTAAATCCTGGATTTATTTTTAATCTTTTTGATTGTATATTTTGTGGAATGGAATCACACACCGTTTGTACATTCTCACTTACACTAGCACACCAATTTTGTAAAGGATAGGTTGAGATATCTTCCGGTACAAACTGGGCGATATGACTTCTGATGAAGAAAACAATTTTATCCATTATTGTATCTTCTTGACAGGATCTTTCTATAGGTTCAGAAGAAAGAATAGGAGTAGATTCTATTATATAGTCTGACCCTTCTAACGCTAGTTCACAATCCCATAAATTTCTTAATATAAAGTGAAAAGAAGGATCTATCCTATCAGTGATTGAATTATAATACTCACTTTGTATTGATTTTACAAAGCCATAAATATCTCTTATCATTTGATATTTTCGTTCATCATTCGTAATACTACTAATGACTTCTTTTGCAGCTTCCATTATCATCCTATTATTTGATGTCATTTTATCCCCTCTTTAATAGTTTCTTATTATATCATTTTTTGTACTATTTGTAAATATTTTCCCATTGTAAAAGACTGATATTTATATTTATCAGTCCTCCTTAATTATTTTAGTAATTCTGCTAATTTTTTCTTTTCTTCTTCTAGTTTTTCTTTATCTAGTTCTACTATCTTAGCTGGTGCTTTACTAACATAATTTTCATTCGATAATAGTTTTTCTCTTCTTTCAATAGACTTTTTTAATAATTCAATTTGGGTATTTTTTAATACTTTATCTGCTTCTGTTTCTATTTTTTCAAAGAAGATTGTTGCTTTTACTCTATTAGAAAATACTTTATAGGCTTTTATACCCAAAGGTTTTCTAACAATATTATCATTCAACTTTAACATTTTTACAATTAATTCATTATCATCTTCAGTATCAAACATTACTTTCATTTCTTTGGTGATATTATTTTCAGCTTTAATGTTTCTAAATTTTTTAATAAATTCTACAGCATCATCTACTGCGGATTCTTCTGTTTCATATATGTTTTTTTTGTTATATTTTGGATATTCTGAAATCATGATGGATTCTTGATCTTTAATTGGTAACATTTGATAGATTTCTTCTGTTACGAATGGCATGAATGGATGTAACATTTTTAATATTCCCGTTAAAACTTCACATAATGTTGATTTCGTTGATTTTGTATCTAGAGAATATTTAGCCATTTCAATATAATAGTCACAGAATGTATTCCATGTAAAGTCATAAATTTCTGCACTAGCTAGATTAAATTCATATTTATCCATATGTTTTGCAACACTACCAACAAGCTTATTATATTTTGATAAAATCCATTTATCTTCTAGTTTTAAGCCAACTAATTCTATTTTTTCTAAATCTTCAATATTCATAAGTGTAAATCTTGAAGCGTTCCATATTTTATTAATATAATTCCAGGTAGATGAAATTTTAATTTCATCAAATCTTAAGTCTGTGCCAAGAGATACATCGGTAGTTAGATAATATCGTAATGAATCTGCTCCATATTTTTCTACCATATCAAATGGATCGATTCCATTTCCTAAACTTTTACTGAATTTTCTACCTTCCTTATCGCGGATAAGTCCATGAATTACGCAATCTTTAAATGGTCTTTTTCCAGTTAATTCAAGGCTTTGGAATGTCATTCTGTTAACCCAGAATGGAATAATATCATATCCCGTTACTAAACAGTCATTTGGAAAGTATCTTTTCATATCATCCGTATCATTTGGCCAGCCTAGGGTTGAAAAAGGCCATAGAGCTGAAGAAAACCATGTATCTAGTACATCCTCATCTTGCTTCCATCCTCCTGTTTTTGGAGCTTCTTCTCCTACATATACTTCATCATCTTTATACCAAGCAGGAATTCTATGTCCCCACCAAAGCTGTCTCGAAATGCACCAATCGTAAGTTATTTCCATCCAATGATTCATCGTTTTTTCATATCTTTTTGGTACAAAGTTTACTTTTGTATCCTTATTTTTTTGATTTTCTAATACATGATTTGCTAAAGGTCTCATCTTAACAAACCATTGTTTTGATAAATATGGTTCTACCATTACTCCGGTTCTTTCACTATGTCCTACAGAATGAGTCATTTTTTCGATTCTAATTAAGATACCTTCTTTTTCCAAATCTTTTAGTAATTCTTCTCTACACTTTTCTCTAGTCATACCATTATATTTACCAGCATTTTCATTCATAGTAGCATCAGCATTCATTACAATGATTCTTTCTAGATTGTGTCTATTTCCAACTTCGAAGTCATTAGGATCGTGTGCTGGAGTAATTTTTACGCATCCTGTACCAAATTCAGGATCTGCGTGTTCATCCCCTATGATTGGTATTTTCTTACCCAATACAGGAAGTATAACTTCCTTTCCTATTAAGTGTTTATATCTTTCATCTTTGGGATTAACTGCAACTGCAGTATCTCCAAATAAGGTTTCTGGTCTAGTTGTTGCCACATCTAAATATTCTTCTGTTCCATCAATAAAATACTTTAAGTGATAAAAAGCTCCCTCTACATCCTTGTAAATAACTTCTTCATTAGATAAAGCTGTCTTAGCGACAGGATCCCAGTTAATAATTCTTTCTCCACGATAAATTAAACCTTTATTATAATAGTCTACAAATACTTTTGTAACTGCCTTATTTAGTCCTTCATCTAATGTGAATCTTTCTTTGGTATAATCAACAGAAAGACCTAAAGCTGCCCATTGACTTCTAATTTCTTCGCTATATTCATGTGTCCAATCCCAACATGCCTTTAAAAAGTTTTCTCGCCCATATTCATATTTGTTAATTCCTTGATCCTTTAGTTTTTTAACAACCTTTGCTTCTGTTGCGATTGCGGCATGATCCATTCCTGGTAACCATAAAGTATCAAAACCTTGCATTCTTTTATATCTAATAATAATATCTTGAAGTGCAGTATCATATGCATGGCCAAGATGAAGTTTTCCTGTAACGTTTGGGGGAGGAATTACTATACAGTAAGGATTTTCCCCTCTATTTCCTGTTTGAAAATATCCATTATTTTTCCATGTTTCATATTTTTTCTGTTCTGTTTTGATGTGATCATACTTCTTATCTAACATATTTATCCAACCTTTCTTTTCTTTTAAAATAAAAAAGATCCTCCATAAGGACGAATCTTTCGTGGTACCACCTTAATTTATATCTCTCGATATACTTAAATATCTTTAACGGAAATTACCCGGAATTATCTACTATTATTTCAACAATTATGCTCCTCTGCTACCTTCTATAAAGACTACTATCTATTTTCACCGGCCATAGACTCTCTAAAAGAATTCTTTATATACTCTTCAGATTCCTCGCATCTGTTTTTGATTATATAGTATTTTTATTGATTTGGCAAGCTATTTATTCATTTCTGTTTCATATAAATGTCTATAGCTACTATTACTTTTTAATAATTGTTCATGAGTTCCCTCAGCCTCAATTTTTCCCTTATCTAAGTAAAGAATTCTATCACTACTAATTACTGTACTTAATCGGTGGGCAATAATTAAAATCGTATAGTTCCTCTTCATATTTTCAATGGCCGTTTGAATGCTTGCTTGTGTTTCGTTATCCAAAGCAGAAGTTGCTTCGTCAAAAAGAATAATTTCTGTTTTTTGAACCAATGCTCTAGCAATCGCCAGACGTTGGCGTTGACCTCCGCTTAATGTGATTCCGCCTTCCCCCACAATCGTATCATATCCATCTGGTAAGGTTTTAATAAAATCATCTAAACACGCCGTCTTGCACGCTTCTTTTATTTCTATATCTGTTACATCTTGTTTGACCAATTTTAAATTGTCTTTAATGCTTAAATTAAAAATATAAGGGTTTTGACTAATCACGGTAATATTTCCTCTAATAGAATTTTTATCTAATTCTCGTATATCTATACCGTCAATTGTAATTTCTCCTCTATCAACATTATACATTTTACATAATAGATTAAATATTGTTGTTTTTCCCGCACCAGATTTTCCCACAAAGGCAACTGTTTCATTCGCGTTTACTTGAAAACTAATATTATCTAGTACTTTTTTCCCTTTTTCATAGCTAAATGAGACATTCTTAAACTCAAAATTTCCTTCTACTTTATCTAAATGTCTTGTTCCAAATTCTTCTTTTGGAAACTCACGAGAATCTAAAATGCTAAATATTCTAGAAGAAGATAGATTAAAGTCTTTTACCTTTTCCATAAAAAGACTTAAATAATTTACAATAGAAGTTACTCTTCCCATGTAATTGTGAATTACTAATGCACTAGCAATTGTCAAAGTGTTTTTCATAATCAAAAATACTAATAAGAAAATCATCCCCGTTGCGAAAAATTCTCTTAAACACTCGCTAATATATCCATAATTTCGATCTGTTTGGCTCATTGCATATCTTTGTTTATTTAAATTTTCAACTTTTCTTCTTGTTTCTTTCATGAAACTTTCTTCAGCGTTTAACATCTTAATATCTCTGATTCCTCTAACTAGTTCTCCAATGAAACCTGATACCTGCTCATGACTTTTTCGGTATTCTTTATCTCTTTGGTTTAAAAAAATCACTCTTTTTCTTTCAATAAAATAAATACAAAGTACCATTATTATCAAGTACAAAAACGCAAGTCTATTAATAATAAATACTGCCGCAAAAATACCAATGTTTGCGATAATATTTGTTAAATACATATTTAAAACATTGAAAATATCAGCTATTTTACTGGTATCATTTGTTAGTCTTTGAATAAATACTCCTGAATTATTACTATCTATGCATTTATTTTCTATTTTTAATATTTCGCTTCCTAGAGCGCTTTGAATATCTGTGAAAGTTTCTCTATAAATTGTTTGAGAAAAATATCTCATAAAATATCTATTTGTATTTCTTAATAATTCTACTCCTAAAATAATTATACTTATAAAAAGCACCTGTTTAAATTTATTAGCAGTAATTCCTACAATGATATTTACACTTAAAATGGGTATAATGATACTTATTATTACTCCTATAAAGTTTAACAACCCATATAAGATTAGTTTTGTTCTATGTTTTTTGGCAAATTTCCAAGCAAATTTCATATTTACAAGTAAATCTTTCATGTAATCACTTCCTACTTCTAATTTTCTGATTATTCCATTATTTTTTCAACGTCTGATATAGCTTTTCCTTTTAAATCCACTAATGCCTTTACAATTGTCAAATTCGTTTTTAATTTTCCTGTTTGATAATCTATTACCTTCTCATTATTTTCTATTTTAACAATAGTATCCCAACCATCTATTACTTTCCCGAATGATGCGTATTGTCCATCTAAGTATTCTGCCTTATCTAACATAATAAAGAATTGACAACCCGCACTATCATAGGACAAATTGGTTCTTGCCATAGAAACAATTGCTTTATCATGCTTTAAATTATTTGTAAATCCATTGGCATTAAATTCTCCTTTTATCCTATATCCTGGATTACCAGAACCGGTTCCTGTGGGATCTCCTCCTTGTAAAACAAAGCCTTTCATCAATCTATGAAATGTATTATTATCATAAAAACCACTTTCAACTAAATGAATAAAATTTGCTACGGTATTAGGTGCAATCTCTGGATAAAGTTCTATTACTACTGAACCATAATTTTTTATATATAGTGCAACTAGAGGATTCTTAGTTTCATATTTTTCTAATTGATAAGAATGCCCTTCCACATTATAATTAATTCCCAACAATTGTTCTTTCGGTTTTATTTTTCCACATGCAGTTAACATGCTAGCTATAAACAATATAAATGTTAATTTTAATAATTTTCTTTTCATTTATGATTCCTCTTTCTATTAACAATGTTAGTTTATCATAAATTTTACTTTTTTACTAATGAAACTTGATTTTATATGATACAATAAAATTGGTGATAGTAGATGACTAGGGATGAAAAAAACAAAAACAAGCAAAAAGAAATTGAAAATGAATTAGATAAAGAAAAAAGAAAAAAACGTTTATCTTTTTGGATAAAGTTTTCTATCTTTATTATTATCTTTCTTATTTTATTTCTGTTTTATAACTGCTATATTGCCACTACTAAAATCATTGTACGAGAAGATAGAGTTGTTTCTAGTAAATTACCAACGAATTTTGACGGGATTAAAATTGTTCAATTTTCTGATTTACATTATGGAACTTCTGTTTCTTTAGAGGAATTAAAATCGTTAGTAAAATTAATAAATTCTAGAAATCCTGATATTGTAGTATTTACGGGAGATTTAATTCACAAAAATTATACTTTAGATTCTAAAGAACAAGAGAAAATTACAAATCAACTAAAAAAAATAAATGCTTCTATTGGAAAGTATGCAATCATGGGAGATGAAGATACTACTAATTTTACTACTATATTTAACCAAAGTGAATTTGTTATATTAGATAACGACTATGATCTTATTTATAAAGATAACAATAATCCTATTTTAATAGTTGGCATTGGCAGTTTACTAAGGGAAAATATAGATGTTACCAAAGCTTTTGAATATTTTTCTCAAACCACATATAATTCTAATATTTATGTTATTGCCTTATTTCACGAACCAGATACAGCTGATTCCATTAGGGATTTTCCTGTAGATTTAATGTTAGCAGGTCACTCCCATAATGGATATATAACAATTCCTGGATTGGGAGCTTTCATAAAAAAAGAAGGAGCAAAAAAGTACTCACAACGTTTTTATAAATTAGATAATTCTCGTTTATATATCTCTAGTGGAATTGGTACGGATGGATTGGGAATCAGAATTCTTTGTCATCCAAGTATTCAACTATTAAGACTTTCTAGTAAATAAATTCCTTATTTTTGATAGCCACGAAATATTTTTGGTTACTTTCTTTCTATAAATAGGTATATCACCTATTTTTTGATTGCCCAAATATATAAAAATATTCCCCACTTGGCCTTCAGCTTGGTTATTACTGATACTTACTCGTGTCTTTATCTCATCTAATTCATTTTCTGATAATGGATAAAAGAAAGAATCATTTAGATAAAGGGTGCCATTATAAAAAGACTGATCCATATAAAATTCATTTTTATCAATGATTTTATAGTTTTGATATTTATGAAACATCTCTTCATATAAATATTGATGAGTATTATAAATATTTCCATCATTTAATGTTACTACTGTTAAATTTAAGTTATTCTTAGATGCAGTTGTTACCAATGTCTTTCCAGCGGATGGTGTATATCCATTTTTACCTCCTGTACAATATTTATAAGAACTTAATAATTTATTTCTGTTATACCACAAATATGTTTTATTTCCTGTTGATACTATGTATTTTTTTGTCCCAACAATTTCTCTATATGTTTTGTTTTGATATGCATATTGCGATAGTAGTGCCATATCATAAGCCGTCGAATAATTTTTTGTTTTCTCATCAAGACCATGTGGATTTTGAAAAATGCTATCTTTCATCCCAATTTCTTGTGCCTTTTCATTCATCAATTTAACAAAATTCTCTTCGCTACCAGACACTGCAACAGCTAATGCCACAGCTGCATCATTTCCACTTCTTAATAGTAATCCATATAATAGATCTTTTATAGTTATTTTTTCTCCTATCTCTATATATATATTTGTACCATACATTTTTAACACTTCTTCTCCTACCGTTATTTGTTTATCTAAATCCATTTTTTCTATCGTTGTGATTGCGGTTAATATTTTTGTAGTTGAGGCAACCAACCTTTTTTGATGAGAATTTTTCTCATAAAGAATTCTTCCACTATCTAAATCCATCACTATGCTTGACCTAGATGTATCTGCACCTATTACACTAATTGGAAAAATAATAGTATAAATTATTAATATGAGCCAGATTGTTTTTTTCAAGTTTACCACCTAAGGTAGTATATGTATACCATTTTTATTTTATTTTTTAATTGTATAACATTTTTCAAAATTTAAATTGTATGTGGATTTATACTTTTATTATCTAATAATAAATAGAGGTGATTTATTGAAAGAAGATATTGGAGAATTATATAAAAATTTTATTTGTATTAAAAATATGGGATGGACAAAATCTTTAAGGAGCGGGACAACAGGAATCGGTTATACTTTGGAAACATTACTTCACAAGCAAGAAGAAAATTTTTGTATTCCAGATTTTAATAGTATTGAGATTAAAGCTATACACAAATACGGAAAAAACATTATTCATTTGGTCAATGTTAGTCCGGATGGCGATTTTTTGTTTCCCATTAAACGAATTGTTGAAATTTTGGGATACCCAGATAAAGACTTTCCACAATACAGAGTATTTCAAATGAGTGTGTCCACTAAAGAATATACAAAGGTAGGTTTTTATAAGAAAATTAAATTGCTTGTTAATTATGAAAAAAAGAAAATTGAATTAATTGGTATTAATAATCAGGGAAAAGATCTGTCTCTTAATGTTTCCTGGTCTTTTGAATTATTACAAGAAAGGTTAAATTCAAAACTACAGTTTCTATCCATTATAAAAGCAGATTCAAAGAAAATTGATAATTGTGAATATTTTCACTATACACAAATTAAATTCTTTAAGATGAAAAATTTTGATACGTTTATTTCCTTAATTGAAAGTGGGAAGATTATTATTACTTTTAAAATTGGAATATTTAAGAGTGGGGATAGACTTGGAAAAACGCATGACCGAGGAACTGATTTTTCAATTTTTGAAAATGACATACAGTATTTATATAAAAGAATATAACATTTACTATAGTACATACAAGTTCCTATTCTTTATAATGATCTTTTTGGTTGAACGGTTTGGAGACAAGGGGTTGCATAAAAAAAGAATCTATATGTATAGATTCTATTCTTACTAATGGTCGGGAAGACAGGATTTGAACCTGCAACCCCTTGGTCCCAAACCAAGTGCTCTACCAAGTTGAGCCACTTCCCGTTACTGGTGCGCTCGAAGGGATTCGAACCCCTGACCTTTTGGTTCGTAGCCAAACACTCTATCCAACTGAGCTACGGGCGCAAAGACAAGATGTTCAGCAACTCAAATAAAAATGGTGGCTCCAGCGGGAATCGAACCAGCGACACCAAGATTTTCAGTCTTGTGCTCTACCAACTGAGCTATGAAGCCAAAATGGCGGTCTCAACGGGACTCGAACCCGCGATCTTCTGCGTGACAGGCAGACGTGTTAACCAGCTGCACCATGAGACCATTATTGGTTGCGGGAAGAGGATTTGAACCTCTGACCTTCGGGTTATGAGCCCGACGAGCTACCGAACTGCTCCATCCCGCGATATTATTGGCGGAGGAAAAGGGATTCGAACCCCTGCGCCGCTCGCACGACCTCCCGGTTTTCAAGACCGGTCCCTTCAACCAGACTTGGGTATTCCTCCACTTTCTTTTTCCAGACGACAAATGAATTATATCATAGTAATTTTATTCGTGTCAACAAAATTTAAGAACTTTTTACACGTCTTGGCGAAAGAAAAACTCAATTAGCATACCTAACTGAGTGAATTTACAGATGGTGCCTAAGGCCGGACTTGAACCGGCACGAGGGTTGATTCTCGCAGGATTTTAAGTCCTGTGCGTCTACCAATTCCGCCACTCAGGCATGGTGACCTGTATGAGATTCGAACTCATGACCCTTTGATTAAAAGTCAAATGCTCTACCGACTGAGCTAACAGATCATAATAATAATAAATGGCTGCCTCGGTTAGATTCGAACTAACGCATGTCAGAGTCAAAGTCTGATGCCTTACCACTTGGCTACGAGGCAAACTAGTGGTGGAGAGAGATGGATTCGAACCATCGAACTCAATGAGAACAGATTTACAGTCTGTCGCGTTTAGCCTCTTCGCTACCTCTCCAAAAAAAATGGTGCCGAAACCAGGACTTGAACCCGGAACCTACTGATTACAAGTCAGTTGCTCTACCAATTGAGCTATTTCGGCATTTAAATGGTGGGCGATATAGGACTCGAACCTATGACCCCCTGCTTGTAAGGCAGGTGCTCTAACCAACTGAGCTAATCGCCCGTAATGAATCAGTTGACGTTATTAAATATATCAATTTATAGTTATTTTGTCAACAATTTTTTCTTTTTTATTCAATTTTTTCTACTATTTGACTATATTTATTTTCTATCCATTTATTTAAATTTTTTTCAAGATTAGAGAATCCTGTTTTTGTTTCTACTATTCTATTTAATTTTTTTGTTTCTCTATAATCCATGTCTTTTATATTTATTTTTAATTGGGCTTTTTCTTCTTTTGTAGAAATATCTATGATTTTTGCCTGAATGATTTCACCCATATCTATGTAATCATAAATATTACGTACATACCCGCTAGAAATTTCCGATATATGAATTAATCCATTATATCCTTCCTCTGTATGTATAAAAATACCATACTTTCGAACGCCTATTACTTTACATTTAATAATATCATTTATTTTGTAAGGGATCATTATTTTCACCTTCCATTATATTATACCATTTTTCTAGGGGTATCACAATAAATTTGTTTACATATTATTTTAATAAATGTATAATGATTTTGGTGATTGTTATGGCAAAAAGCGATATAGAGTTAAAAATCATTTCAATAATTGATAAAATTCGACCATTTATTGTAAATGATGGTGGTAACCTTGAATTTATAAAATTTGAAGATGGGATTGTTTATGTGCAATTATTAGGTGCTTGTGCAGAATGTTCGATGCTAGATATTACATTAAAAGACGGAATTGAAGAATTAATTGTCAATGAAATCCCTGAAGTTAAAGAAGTTAAAAATATAAGCGTAGTAGAAGAATAGCTACGCTTTTGTTATCCAATCTATTTTACTGATTTCTACAGTCTTACTGATTATCTCGTATATATCTTTAAGAAATATTTCATATTTATCAATTCTTAGTATGATTTTTTTTAATTCCTCTTCAGAAGCTCTTTCATTGATTATTCTCTCATAAATATCAAAGTAAAAACTCGGATATAAAATTCTCGCAAAAAGCAATGGATAGTTATAAGTTGAATTATTGAAATTTTCAATTATTTTATCAGCATTTTCTCTGGTATATTTTCCATGCCAGAAGAGATATTTAAGATATTCTGCAGCATCTCGTTCCTTATGATCCAAAACTAAATTTAGAGGATTATATACATCATCAGGTCTTATTCTCCTATGGCAGATGGTTATGGAATCCTGAGAGGGATTTATCAAGTTATGATATGCTAAGTAGCTAATCGCACATTCTGCCATTCCAATAAAATAATCTATACTTTCATCTATTATTGGATATTTCCCATAAATATGATTTAATTGATATTCAAAATAATCTATCTTTTCTGTCCAAAGAAAATACCAGTTTGATCTATTTAGCAAATAATTTTTAGCAGAGAAAGGCAATGGACGATATTTTATATAAGGAGAATCGGTATAATAGATTGTTTTTTTCATTAATATATAATTTTTACCGTTATAAGGAGTAAATATACTGTTTCTATTATTTAAAATGATGGGATAGAAATTTCTGTCCTCTTTTAGAATTTCTTTAATCTCTATAATTTCTTTTTCATTGAAAACTGGAATAAAAAGATATATTTCACCCTTTGTTTTTACATAAGTTTTTCCTTTGGATTTAACAAGATAAATATCATCTAGATTATAGTAATATCGAATTGTGTTTTTCATTGAATCAGCTCAACTAATTATATGCCAAAAAAAAAGGAAAATTACTTTCCTTTTGTTGTTGATGGTTCCGAAACTCCTGGGACCATAGCCATAACTGCTACTATTTTATCAGCTGCATCATTATAATTTTGAGTTGTTTCTGCATATGTTTGAGTTTCTTTCGCTAACATTCCTGCTTTTTCTTCATCAGAAGCAATGTTTGCAGCCATACTATCAAACTGTTCTATTGATTGAGCCCTAACAGCTTCTGCGTGTTGTTGAGCTCTTTCAGCATTTTCTCTTTCTTGTTCTAATGCCATTTGTGCATCTTGAAGTTGTTGTGATGCTTTGGCAGCTCTTTCTGCTAAAGCCTTTTGAGCCAACGCTAATAGGTTCTCATACTCTTTTTCATCTGCTCGCTCTAATACACTTCTAATTTCCGAATATTCCATATGAGAAAAGTCCATTTCTTTTTGAGAAGATAAATTTCTTTCTTCTACTACTTCTGGCATATTCCTAGATTCAATAGGTCTAGCATTCTCCTGCTCAATGATAACTGGAGAAATTGTCCGAAGTTTTAAATGTAATGGACTAAGCCCAGTTTCGCTTTTGCGAGAAAAATCACTTGAAAATAAACCTGCTATTTTTGGTGCTGTAATAACAGTAGAAGGATTTTTACTAATAATTGTAGTAGGTTTTTCTACTTTCTGTTCTACTAAGGTAGATTTAATTGGAATCATATTTTGTGGTATTTTTAGTGCGCGATATGAATGACTCCTTACAGTAGATGGTAAATCTATTTTATCTTTGAAAACATAGCCTAAATCAATTGGCGGAATTGTACTGATTGTATCATCCTCTTCTTGTTTTATGTCTGATTGTAAGTAATTTCTATATCCTTCTGTAATTTTACTATAGGATTCTCTCCTAAATTTAATAGGTCGACTCCCATACTCTTCTACACCAGTTTGTGGTATTCTCGTATAATTTATATCTTCTGTTTTAGGCATAGTTAAACCTCCTTACTGTCCAGCTTTTGATAACTCTCTTAATACATCTTTGATTCTAGTCCATTCTTCCTCTTCTTCTACTCCATAAAGTTTTGCTTCTCCAGTAGAACGGTCCATTCTAGAAACATATACGGTTATATTATCATTTTCATCTCTTTCATTTTTTGTGTATACAATATATTCTTTTCCTGTATCTTTGAATTCAAATGCTACAATTACTTCTACTTCTTCAATAGATCCATCGCTAGAAATAATTGACATCATTTTCTTTTCCATTTCTGTATTATTCACTTCAATTCCTCCTTATTATTCATATAATATAATTTTATCATATTTTAAGAGAAAAACAAGTTATTTTCTTATTTTTTTTAATAGAAATTGTAGCGTTACAATTGATGTGAGACCTCACATATAGAAATAAAGCGATAAATCTAGTAAAATGTAATTGAAACCAAAAATAAACATTTAGAAAGGATTTATCGCTATGACAAGTATATCACATTAT
>Ga0265301_10003218_pt1 | contig 17534 bp, 27 predicted proteins | sample AusTroGonzalo_MG_2_FD_193488 | JGI IMG/M metagenome (GOLD analysis project Ga0265301, IMG submission 193488) | Bovine rumen microbial communities from tropical cattle in Woodstock, Queensland, Australia - Gonzalo_04 | ecosystem: Host-associated > Mammals > Digestive system > Stomach > Rumen ... | reverse complement strand
AACCCGACAGAATTTTTGGTATCTATGAGAACCTATTAGAGTTCGATATAGACGGTCACGGACAGACGCGGGTCCTTGATCATGGCGGCATACGGGAAATCCCAGCGGATTGCTTCGGTGCCGTTGATGAGGTTGCTTGCAGCCATCGTCTTGACCGTCACACCACCGAAAGTACCGACGGTATCGGACTTGGTGACCGGGAGGTCGTCGAACTTCGGAGCAGAGTAGGCGAGAGCCTTGACCTGGCGGCACTGACCGACCTGGTACTTCTTGCCGGCGGAGATACCGCTCATGAGGCCGAGAGTGAGGGTCACGTCGTCACCACTCAAAGCGGAGGTGATATCGGCGACAGACATCCAGGCGTTCGGGTTCTGGCCATCGTCGGGAGTACCGATGCGGACTTCGGGAACGTAGGTCACGGTGGATTCGGTGCCGTCTTCGGCAACGACCACATCCTGGTTGAGGATGATGACATACGGCTGGTTGGTACGCATACCGGACTGGTCCACAACGTAGAGGCCGTCAACGGTGTACGGCACGCCGACCTTGAGAGAGCCAGTGCCCGAACCGGTCATGGAGTTAATCGGCTTGACACCGATGATGTTGTTATCGGAGTCCTTCACAACTTCTGCGGTCACGGTCGGAGCGGCATCAACGCCAGTGGTGTCGAGGACGGGGAGACCGGCAATGGAGACCTGGGCAGAACCGGAATACTGACCCAAATAAGCCTCGCCGTAGATATCCTTCTGGATTTCACTCGGAATGTAGCGGCTCAAGCCACCTTCAGCAATCTTGCCGTTGATGGTCGGAGTCATGAAGGTCACGATTTCGCCATCCACAGCGAGTTCTTCCAGCTTGGAAGCAGCGTCGGTGAGGAGACCGAAACCGATGGTGGAGGTAGCGACAGCCTGGCAGGAACCGTACACGCACTTGTTCATGATGGACTTCTGGATTTCACGAGCAAGACGGCCTGCACGAGGAGTCAAAATCTCCTTGCGATAGTCTTCCAAGTAGAAATCGCGATCCCACAGCGACAATTCTACGGAGGAGTTCTTGTTCTGAAGATACGTAGACACTTCCACTTCCTTGATGGACTGCGGGGAGGCTACGATTCCGTCTTTCACGGTGCCCGGATCGGCCAGGTACCCCGTGACCTTGCGCCCGTACTTGGCACCCTTGAGTTCACCGAAGATGGTGTCGTCGGAGTTCTTGATATAGTCCATACGGTCGGCCACTGCTGCGGCCAGCATGACCAGTTTCTTTTTTGTGCTCAGAGTATTTGCCATAATAGCAATTCCTTTGTTTGAAAATTTTGAGTTTGTTTGCAATACGGCGACAACGGGGTCTTCCGATTGCGAAAGTTCTGTAATGATCGGGGCGTTACCGATGTAGCCATTCGGAAATTGCTGTAGGTCGTCCGTTCGGCCATCAAGGAAAGGGAGTTTACGGTGCCCAGTTCAACGAAAAGCTATTGCAAGTCGCTCTTATCAACAAAATATACACCAAAGTGAAAAAAGCCTTGATTTTCAAGGGTTTCGCCTTGATTTCGTGAAAAATATGATATTTGTAAGTTGCTAACCGAAACAATTATATGTAACTTTATATGTGCAAAACAACTAAATGCAACTAACCATCTCAAGGAGATAGATATGAAAAGACAACTTGAAAAGACTTGCCTCCATTGCGGAAAGCCGTTTATCGGATACTGCCGTGGGTACTGCTCGAAAGAATGCAAGAGGCTTGCATACTTACAGAGGCTCAAAGAAAGGGCCTGGAATAACAAGAAACCTAAAAAATGCGTTGTGTGTGGAAAGGACTTCATATTCTATGGAGTCCATGGGGCAAAGGCGGTATGTTGTAGCGATGAATGCAAGAAGATTCGCACAAAAGAACTTCAAAAGAAAAGATATGCCAAGATGACCACGGAACAGAAAGCATATAGAAAGGAATATTGTACGGCATGGAAAGAAAAAAACAGAGACAAGCTCAACCAATACGGGCGTGACCGTAATCTGCATAAAAGACAACAGAAAGCAGTAGATTTGCAAAAAACACTAATATCCTCCGAACCCACCAAAAAGCCTTGGCTTTTAAAGAATACCTACCAGAAAACTCTACACTTGGAAAGGTTATCTCGGACTCGCTGTAAGTGTCTAGACTGCGGGATGGAATTTGAACTTTCAGTGAGCAACCCTAGTAATGCAAGCAGTCATCTAGACAATATGGCCAAGAACGGTGTCACGATATGCCCTAGTTGCGGAACTCACCCTGAAGGTGTGGCCCAGCGCCCGAAAGCAGAAGGTATGTTACAGATGGAGTACCCCAACCTTACCATAAAAAATTACCGCCCTGACTGGATGGAGGGCATGGAGATAGACCTGTACGACCCCGTTGCAAGGGTAGGAATAGAATACCACGGAATTTACGGACATTCTACCAAGTGTATGCAGGATTCCGTGGCATCCAGGAAGCACAAGCACAAAGCCGACCTCTGTGAAAAGAACGGGGTGCATCTAGTCCAGTTGTACGAGACGGAATGGGAACAGAAGCGGGAAATCGTGAAAGACAAGCTGGACGCCATCTTCCACAAGGACATGAAGAGGCTTTTCGCACGCAAGCTCAAGGTTATGATTCTCGGGGACAGGGACAGCCGGACAAGTGCGATGAAGTTCCTGGACAAGAACCACATCCAGGGGAGGACGGCCTGCCAGTGGGCTGTAGGACTCCTCGACGGGATGGAACTCGTTGCTGTCTGCACGTTCAAGTACGGGACTGCCTACGCCATAGGCGGACAGACGGGAGGTACGGGAAAATACTGGGAACTGAACAGATATGCCACGAAACTCGGGTACAGCATTGTTGGGGGCTTGAGCAGGTGCATCAAGGCATTTGCAAAGACGCACCCGGAAGTACGCAAGATTGTGTCGTTTGCCGACAGGAGATGGACATCCCGTTTGAGGAGCGCCTATTCTAGCAGCGGTTTCGTGGAGGTTGCCGAATGCGAACCCAACTACCAGTATACGGATTTGGACAGCCGTCACGAACTAAAGAACAAACAGTACATGCGGAAATCCCAGATAGCGGAGAGGGCAAGCCGTGAGGGGTCGCCCGAAAGTGCCGTGTACTCGCCCGACAAGACCGAATCGCAGATGAGCAAGGAACTCGGGTACTACAGAGTCTACGACGCCGGCAAGATTAGATATGAAATGACACTATAAACGAAAAGCGCCACCGCGAGCCCGACTAACCATTGGTTGTTTCTCGCGGTGGCTATTCTTACCATTACAAGGAGACAGACTTACGTCTATCTGTCGGGTATCAAGGACCTAATAGCTACAAAAGGAGTTCCTACCCGACATCTTGGAATATAGTAACTTTTTCCTTTTCCGTCTAGTGTCCGCTACGCAGAAAACTACGCATTGCCTTTTCGTCGGAGAAGATATCGGGTTCGGTAGCGTTGCCACCCTTACCCGGCTTGCCGAGGTGGGGCATCTGTGCGGGTGCGGGAGCAGGAGCAGGAGCAGGAGCAGGAGCGGGGGTTGCGCTCGGCTGACCCTTGAGTTCGTTCTCAATCTGGCGGAGTTCATAATACTGATCCATCGGCGTAGAACGTTCGTTGAAGACACGTTCAAACTTGGCTCTGTCGTTGAGGAGTGCTTCAAACACAACGGGGCCACGAGCGGAGTGGAGCAGGAAGTCCGAGGCGACGGGGCAGGCATCAAGAACCTCCCCGAGTCCCTTGCTCATGCAATACTCCACTCTCTTGAGGAAGGTGCTGGAACGTGCCTTGTCTTCGCCAAAGGCAGTGTCCACGTTGGTGAGCCACGCCTGCTGTTCAGCCTGAAGGATTCTGTTCTGTTCGTCCTGCTCGGCTTGCTGCTTTGCACGTTCCTCGGCTTCCTTTGCCGCCTTTTCGGCATCAGCTGCACGTTCGGATTCGTACCTCTGCTTCACGAGATAGTCTATGTAGGCATCGTCGCCACCGGCATCGGGAGGAAAATCGGCGCGGGTCTTTTTAGGTTCGGGCTGCTTGGTTGCCTTCTTGAGTTCCTCGAACTTGGACTCCCAACCTTTCTTCAGGTCTTCAAGTTCACGGGCGTGCTTCTCGCGTTCCTTTGCCAACTGACGCTGGAATGCGAAATGGGCGCGTTCCTCGGGAGTGTATTCGGAGGGGCGCTTCTTGGGAGTTTCTACGGGAGGCTCGGGATTGGGAGTTTCCGCAGGCTGTTCCACGGGCTGTTCCTCGTGCTTCGGGGCATCCTCGTGCTCTTCGGGCTTCGGAGTTTCGGCAGGAGTTTCAGCCGGGGTTTCGGTGTTGGGGGTTTCTGCCGGAGCATTCTGTTCGGCTTCCAGCTCTTCCATGAGTTTATCGTATGCCTTGGACATATTGTGTTTCCTTTTGGTTTAATGTTCAAAATTCTGTGAGCAGACCTTTCCGCTCTTGTAGTTTGTACGGACTACCCCGTATAGGTCCCGCACTCGGGAGTTGGAGTCGAATCCTCCATCGGATGCCATGACCGTTACTCCCCTCTTGATAGCCCTCGTGTGGTCGCGTGCAAGGTTCTTCAACCTGTTCTGCGTAGTTCGTACGAGCAGAAAGACCACTGATTCGGGCTTCCTACGTAAGTCCGCACCATTGAGCGCCTCAAGCACTGGAACTAGCAAGTTTGTCTGCGTTTCGGAGTCCAAGAAGAGGCTTCTGTAGGTACAAAATTTAGGATTGCGTAGCAGCAAAAAGGTTGACATCCTTATAATTTGTACTAAAATTTCACCGAATACCCTCTCCAGTTCCGGGGGGAGGTTTCGCTTGCGGTGCAGACGCACGGCAATCACGAAAAGGTCGCAGTCTATGTACAGGTCTCCCGTCATTCGTCCTCCATAATCGCGGCAATCTCGGCTTTGCTCAACGAAGCAGATGTGGATGCCATCACGGGGTCCTCACGCAGTTCTCTTGCAATAGAAGCAAGCATCAAGGCATCGGCAGGGTCCGGGGATCGACCGATACGCAAGCGGATGTCGTCCTTTGGCTCAATCAGCAATCTACCTAGCCTATCCATAGTGAAATGAGTGTTGCATATTTCTCGCTTGTACTCCGCCACGATTCCGTCATCTATCCATTGTGAGGGATGCACATCCACGCACAGACCGCCCCTGTGCATCTCGGCTAGACGGAAATACCCGTAGGCACGTTCGTTCGCATATTGCATACAAGCAGAATCGTCGTGAGGTCGGGCTGCGAACGAAATCTGGTTGACCGGCATAGAATACTTTAGGAGTAGCGTGATGCCTTCGCTCCACGCGAGGTCTACGTTTAGGTTGTCTATCCTGCCAACCGCCTGTTGGAATTTCAGAATCCAGTGAGCCACGTCCTCGTCGGTAGCGAAACCGAACTCGTGGAATGCGAGGAGTTCGTTGCCCCGGATTGCGGCAAAGGCGTGTCCATCACGAAGACCCGTGTGAGCCATGTCGAGACCGGCGTAGATTCGTTTGTCTGAGAACGGAGGTATGATTCTCGGGAAGTCCGTAATGGAGATTATGTTGGTTGCACCATCGCCGATTAGAATCTCGCCCTCTATTTCCTGTCTGCGGAGCTTTTCGTCGTAGATGACGGAGGCCATAGAGTCTCTCTGCTCGTCCGTCATGAACACGTTTTCGGACATCTTCGTGCGTAGCATGCGGATGCCGTACTTGACGGGTTCAACAAGCATCATCTGCCACATGCTCGCCATGTCGGGAGTTCCCGTGGCTCGGATTCTCGGTACAATCTTGTTGCCGTAGCAATCGTTACCGCGTTGGCACGGAGCTACGATTGCAAGTATAGAGGGCTTTGAGAGTTGAAACTCGTCAAGATAGACGGTAGAGATTTCGGAAGCACCACGACCGCTTGAGTTTGAGCTTGTGGCATCAAAGGCTACATAGGAGCCGTAGTAGAAAGTCGCGAACTTTCCGTTTCCGAGTGCGAGCTTTCCCACCTTTAGCTGACCGTTCCAAGACCACCTATCCATAAGATTGAACTCACGAAGGAAGTTCTGCAAATGTAGCCATGGGCCACGATAGAACGCTCCGTCGGTCTGTGCAAGGTAAAGGACATTCTTGCCCGCGAGCAAGTCCAGGAGAGCACCGAGGATGGCTACCCAGGACTTGCCACACGAGCGAGAAGCCACGATTGCCACGAATCTATCCGTGGCACGTAAGAAATCCCGCTGTACGGGTAGGAGCGGGATGGTCAAATTCATTTGCCCTCGTTGGTGGCATCAGTGAACGTGAGGTTGAGCGAGTAGTCAGCCTTGACCTTAGATTCGGACTTTGCGTCTATGGCGAGTTTCTGCACTGCATCTTCGGAACTGCCGAAATCGAGACCCGTCATCTTTATGGCCTTTTCGCAGCAAGTCATTAGGTCTATGTTCGCCTCCTTGAGTGCCTTGACCACGTGCTTGTCTATGCCTTCCTCGCAGACGGCTGCGAGCAACTTGCGCCTCATTTCTGCACGAGCTTTGCGAGCTTCGGCGGCTTTTGCCTGTACGGCGAGGGAACGGGCGTGGTCGAACGGCTTTAGGTTTGAGAGCCCTCCGCTGCCCTTCGGCCTCCCTGCCTTTTTCTTGGGCTCGCTCACGGAATCTTCCACGGAGGGTTGCCCGTCTGTAAGATTTTCGTAAGAATCGTCGGTAGCCATTACTTCGCCCTCTTATTTCGTTTCTTTAGAGGTTGCACTGACGTGACCTCCTCAGTGTAGAAGGGTGATGGGGGCAACTTAACATAAATCATTTCTGCACCCCCTTGAGTATTTCTGCAAGGAGGTCTGTCATGACGATACGGGTCTCGATCTGCTCACGGATTATACCTTGGAGCAACTGCGGGATATTAGTACAACGTTCAAACTTTGAGAAGAGAAGGTCGATGTACTCCTCGCGTGCCACGGATTCCGCCTGGACAGCTTGAGCCTTTTCACGGGAATCCACGTATTCGGAGAGCTGTTGTTCGGACGGGGGCTGTATATTGCCGGGCTGTACTCGCTTCCAGCGTTCCTCGGCTTCCGGGTTGGGAGTGGACTCGAAGATAGGTTGCTTGGGAGATTTCTTTAGTTTCTGGCGCTCCCTGTAGGCACGGTTGGCCTCACGCTTGCGCTGTTTCTGTTCATCGGTCATAGAAAACCTCGTAATTCGGGGATTAATTACGAGGTAAATATATAATATTTTTATGATTTAAATGCTATTTAAATCCAATAAAATTGAAAAAATTGAATTTTTAGCTAAAATAATCGGGGCTGACCGAAACGGTCGTTGAACTCGGCATCGGTTAGCCAATGTTGCTTTCCGTCCGGGCATCTGCGTCTTCGCTTGCCAAGGGCTTTCTGCTCGGCTATGTATTCACGGTCTTTAGCCCGTTCACGTGCAGCGTATTCGGGGTCGGCACGGCGTGCTCGCTTGTGGGCACGTTTTTTAGCGCGTTCACGCTCGATGTTCTTGGCGTAGTATTCTCGGTTACTAGCACGGTTCCGTTCAGCATATTCGGGGTCTTTGACCCGTCTCGCCCGCCGATATGCATTATGGTCCTCGCAGCAGCGTACACCGTATTTCTCTAGGCTGTCCTCTACCTTTTGCTGGTTGTCGGCCTGCGTCTTGTAGGAGGCCCACCTAAGGTTGCTAACATGATTATTGCTAGGATTGCGGTCTATATGATCGACGGTTGGATACCCGTTAGGGTTGGGGATGTTAAAAGCCTCGGCCACAAGTCGGTGCACGCAATAATGCTCGCCACGATAATAGACTCTCATGTAACCCTTAGAGAGTCTGCTCCCGTAAGTCCAGTGTGCGGGATTCGTACCACTCTTTGGTAGGAAGACCGCTCCATCTTCCCTCACCCAAAGCCCCGTGCCGGGATGGCGTCTGCACTCAAGCATCGTAGGTTTGACATAAAGTTTCATCTGCTGTTCCTCCCTAGATTGAGCAACGTTTTGACACGTAGTTCCTTTCCATTGTAGTCTATGACCTCTTCACCGCCCACAACCCGTGTGGGCACCTTATAAAGATGCCCCCTGTGCATACGGAAAATATTGCCCTCGCTGTCTTTTAGAAATCCGATTAAAGAGTAGATTGGGATTAGTCGCACTTTTCCGCCTCCTTTTTCCTCTCTTCTGCCATATCTGCTTCCACGCGTCTTAGGGCAGAGGGCTTGATAGCTTCGAGAGAACGATACTGCGGTCGGAGGGGCTCCAGAATCCGTGCCTGAGCGGGCGTGACCCATACCTGTACCTTGCCAATCAGCATGTAGACTTGGGTTTTTCTCCTTTCGGCAGCCGCCTCGAGGGCGGACTCGCGGTTGCGGGTGTAATAGTCGTGGGCGTAGTCCTTGTGCTTTTCGCGCCACATTTTCCCGTAATTTTTCTGGTACTCCTTTCTTGAATGAACGGTCATATCTAACTCCTTGAATAGTTCGCTATACCCAATATAGTAACGGAGTAGTACTAAAAGTGTTTTTGAAATAAAATGTAAGCAATAAATAAGCAAATATCTGTTGCTTCCACCTCGGTAATTTGTTATATTAAGGTTATACAAAACCAACAAGGAGACACTACCATGAAGACCGAAACGAAACAATGGATTTTCACCCTGCTCGTGTTCATCTTGAGTGCAGCCACTTCCGTGCTTATCGTGTGTGCACTTTTCCACTTCGGCGACGTGGAGTGGGACGACTTCAAGCGCAGGCCCGACCTCCTCCCGTTCTTCGTATGGATGGTCATCGCCTTCAAGCCGTGGGCGATCCTGCTCGACTACATATTCCGTCTGTTCGAGAACAAGAAACACTAATTTTCAAAGCAAGGAGACCGACTATGGCTATTGAACTCGACGAACACGGCAAGCCCGTAGACCCCTACTATTTCCGTTGCGAATACTGCAAGCACCGAGGACCGGTACAGGTCACCCACTCCGGCAGCGGGCCGTGCTACGAGTGCTGGTGCCACCTCGACGGCATTCCGGGAATCACGCACGACCTTTTCGGGAAGGGATGCGGGAGGTGGGCACTTTCCGGCAAGTACGAGAGCGTAGGCAAGAAAAAAAACGCTTGACAAGAGGCTGGAAAGAATCTATATTATGGGTAAAGGATTACGGCATTTGCCCCCATATTACGTACAGAGGGCTAGTGCTGGAACAGAACACTACTAGAGAAAGATTTACGTAATATGGGTAATCCCCTGACCTTGTAGTGTGGGTCGGGGGATTATTCTATTTTAGAGAACTATGCGGACCAGAGAGACACGCAACAAGGTTTATTTCACGGGCGAACGGATGCTCTCCGAACTGCCCGGATTCAGACAGAAATACAGACCGATGGAGTTCAGCGGACTCGTGTCCAACCGCGGGAACGCGCTCGAAGACAGGCTCACCTTCGCATACTGGGCAATGTCCCGCTCGTCCGTCAAGGACGGAAAGACCACCGACGTGCCCCTCGGACTCCTCTCTCCCGCCCTCGTGGCGAAATGGGGGGATGCAACCCTCCCGAGAGCACAGAGGGCCAGGAACTGGCTTGTGGAAAACGGCTTCCTCCTCCTGTCCAACGGCGGCTCATATTCCATCGGGAACAAGTCCCAGACCTTCTACGTCAACCACGCGAAGATAAAGGCGTGGGTGAAATTCATGAGGGAGAACGGAATCCTGCCGAGCGGGAACGCCTGGAAGCGCTCCTACGACGACCCGACACCCCGATTCACCGAAAAAGCCATCCAGAAAGTCAGGAAGGCAGCAAGCGCCCACAAGTCCGTAAGGGAATGGGACGACAACGTGCAGTCTGCCGTAATGGGCAGGAAGCTACACATACCCATCATACGCAAGTACCGGCTCACCCCCGCGGAGCAGCTCGCCTACATCGTATCCATAGCGGAATCCAATACTCCCATCTACGGCTACGTATCTTCCAAGTGTACGGAGTACAACCGACTCTGTACGGAGGCACCCTCCTACCATCTGTTATCACTTTACAATCCGAAAATTGCCGATTCTGATTCAAATTCCCAAGAAATGGCCGATTTTACCCCCCAAAAATTCTGCAACTTTTCGGGAAAAGTTTACAATCCGCTGGAACTGCACTGCCGACCCCACGTGAAGATCGCGAGGAACTCCACGGTCACGGGCGTGTCCTTCCGGGTCTACAGCGGGGCGGCGCTCCTCCCGAGCCACAACAGGAAGGACCACGGCAGGTTCGAGGGCTCCGAGAGGCAGTCCGTGCTTGACGGCGTGTTCGGCATGGGTGGCTACGAACGTCTTGACCGCAAGTGCTCCATCTCCCACCTGAACTATTGCCTGTCCATGGGAAGGTACTTCGAGAACGGCATCTCCGACATCTACGGAAAGGTCTACCGGAAGGCTTTCGGGTGCGACCTGCTGCCCGAGCAGAGACCCGCATTCAAGCTCACCACCAATAGGGTGTTCTTCACCCCGTCCGACAGGCTCTACGCGTGCCAGGTAGCCCGCAACGAGGGAGCCCTCAAGGATGGACTCCGCAGGGAGGAACTGGCAAGCGAATACCGCTCGTTGCGTAGCGCCTACGAGGACATCTGCGGGATTCCCGTAGGAGTTCCCATCTTCTTCTTCGAGAGCCTCCTGATGGTGCTCGTGCAGATCCGTCTGCTCGAGGACTACGGGCTACGCTCCGCCAACGTGTACGACGAACTCGTGGTGGAACACGGGGGACGCTATTCGGGTACGGAACTCAAGGCCATCGTGGAAGCGGAAAGCCGTGATGCCTTCCCCGAACTCTTGCAGTTCTACGATTCCGACAACGGGGCTATGAGGTATGCCGTGTAACTGAAATTTTACGGGGATTCGTTTTACAGACTGCCATTTCTTTGCTATAATTTCATTATCGGACTGACAATCCTTCCAAGAATAGATTTTTTACATATCGGGCGGTTCTCCTTTGATTGTCAGTCCTATGGAGCAACCGCCCGTTATGTATCTCCAAGGACTGACACTATGGAAGAAACACTCGCATTTACGGGGGATGTGAATCCCCTGTTCGCAAAACGGGGCGGTCTACCCGAAAAATACAGGAACCCCTCACTTAAAGGCTATACGGGAAAGTGCATAACCGCCAAGATGGTCGGATGCACCACCTACAAGAATATCGGTGCCGTCATAACCTATTCCTTTGAAGGCAAGAAAATCTACGATGTCATGGACTTCCCCGGAAACACGCAGGAAGTGAACGACGAGCGCAAGCAACGCTATATGCGGATGTTCGGGACCAAGGGAAAGACCGTAACCGCCGCGTTGTCCAACCCGCTATCCTTCTCGTCTTCCATAGGTGCAATATGGGGCAACAAAATACGCTTGAAGAAAAAGGACTTTGAAGCGGTCCTGCACGTCCATACGGGCGGCTGGCTTGAACTTGTTGACGGATGGATTGTATAGGCAAGGATGGACGCTATGAACAATACAGAACCCTACATACCCGAAAACGACAAGAAGCACGAGGGCTACATCAAGTGGGTAGAGTCCGTGGCCGGATGGCTACGGGAGAAACTGCCACAATGCGAGAGCAGACAGCACCAGGACAATCTGATCAAGAAGATATGCCTCAAGCATAGGGTGTCGGAGAAACGGGTCCTGGAGCTCGTTTCCGACCTACTGATGGAGGCTTCCGATGAAGATTAGAAAGCATCCCTACCTGCCCGTCAAGCTCTCCGAGGACGGCGACGTATTCGTGGCGGGCGTGTGGCTGCACAGACCCGATGTCATTTCCGTACAGGGTCACGTTCGCACCGTTAAGACATTAATGAAGGAGGTGTTCCATGCCAAGTGATTCCCTGACCTACACGGACTATATGCTTCTCGCTAGGTGGTTGACAGGTAGATTAGAACCCCGCATTCGAGAGCAGAAATCCGTTTCTGCCTATACCCTACCAAACTATACCCCCGAGGAAAAAGAGCTCCTCCTGACCCACCTCAACGAACGGGAATCACTATGACCGAAGAACATGCAAGGAATCTCTATCGTGCATTCCAGACTCAGGGCCACACGGGCGTGTGCAATACCTGCCACTGTGTCCGTACCTGTATCGCACATGTTGCCGACTTCACCAACGAATGCTTCGATTGCTGCATAAAGAGGCTCGTCCGTGAAGAGGAAGAACAGGAGAAGCAGAATCGTCGCATCTCACTAGATTTGGAGAGTTTCTTGAAACTATGAGAGGTAGGCGAATACCACTAGAGAAGCCCTTGTACCTCTGCGAGGATTGCGGGAGCGAGAAACGAAAGGTGAATGTGGTGGGCGGACGCGTCCTCTGCCACGACTGCACAATTCTAGAACTGCGTAGGCTGGATGCCCTCGATGCGTTCAATAACCTATACAAGGAATAACAACATGCGGAAACTGATGCCAGACCTGCCCGGAAGCCTCGTCGAATGCGACAGCGGGTTGCCGAGCGAATTTGAGGGAGTTGTTGTCCCTATCGAAGACCTCACGGCCACATCTGTAGAGTTCCTCGTGGACCCAAAGCATAAAGGCTCCAGTTATGCCGAAGCCATGAACAAACTGTTGCACGAACTATGGGGGCAGATTTCGCGAAAGGTCAAAAAGGACATACCCGACGGCTCTTCCGTTCGGATTACGGTCGGATGGGACGTGGAAGTTGATATTCGGGAGATTGAAAGATGAAAAATAATAAAGGGAAATTAGAGAAATTAAGTGACAAGGAAGCATGGGACCAGCACCTTTTTGCCTATTGGCCGCTCGTCTATCGCTTTACCGAAGAGATGGCCATGGCAACCAACGCGCTCGGTATTGAAATCTCGCCGGAAGCCCTGGACGAGGCCGTCAAAGTAGCCCTCGCGGACGAGGTGCTGCTCAAGCACGTGGTGGACACGGCCTATCGGGAAATGGGGCAACCTATGGCCTTTTGCAATCCCTTGCAAATGTGCATATCGTTCCCGCACCTAGTGACCGAACCCCTCGCAAAACAGGGAGAGCACCTCGTAGACCTGGTTTACGATTGCATTTACGAGTCCGCCAAGATTGCGTGCTCGTTGGGCTTCTTCATCCCCGGAGACCAGAAGGTATGACACTAGATCCCCTCCAAGTCCATAATCATTTCAAACCCGTTGAAGTGAAAATCTCGCCCCAGGTAGATTGGGACGATTTCGCTACCATGGATGACTTCGTGAACGATATTGTCACTCCACGTACTGATAGGATAAGGGCAACCGCGGAAGCCTGGGAGCGCCACCTCCTCGAAGAGGCCTACAGGCTTTGCGTGTGGAGAATATCCTATGTCTCCTGGTATGAATGGCTAGACTGCAGTATCTGCCACTGCTATACAAAAGTGTGGCCTGTCTCGCAGACAAAACAGGCACTCAAATTCGCGAGGGAAAAGGGCGAAAGAGTTATAACGCTAAATTTCAAGAAGTGGATTCTTATGAGTGATGACGAGTTTTTCTGCCAGACCCACGGGTCGGCTAACTACGAAACGGCCTTAAAGTTGAGGAAACTGCTACAGCCAATAGTACGGAGGAAGTGCAGAAAATGAAAAAGGGCTAGGGCTTATGGCTCCCTAGCCTATCTTGGAGAACTACCGCTCTAATGAGCAGCACGTTTAAATTTAGCAAAACTATTTCTTGCTCTCCAGCTTGCCCCTGATGAACGACACGTCCGCACGTACATCGCCGAGAATCGTGCGGAGGTTGTCCATGTCGGAGCCTAGCTTTGCGTTTCCCCTGTCCAATGCCTCCGTCCTGATCTCTAAAGCCGTTATGCGGCTGTCCGTGGTCTCCCCCTCGCTCCTCTGCAAGTAGAGCGTGGCGGCTGCAAGAAAAGCTACCAATCCCGTCACAAGGGGCTGGAGAAACTTACGCCAGGCTGATGATTCGTCGCTCATAATTCCTCCTAAAGTTCATAAGAACCTCCATGCATCTATCGCGGCCTTGCAGTGCGGGCAACAAACCTGCGCAATCAGTGGCCGATGTGAAATGCGGTTGTAGTCTACCCCGTCCACCACCCGTTCGTGCGGAGGTGTCGCCAAGCATCCGACTTGGTGTCCTGCCGGGTTGATAAACGCGCACAGCGTGTAGCCGTGCGTGGCACCGTCCGGGTTCTCCTTGTTGTAGCCTATGACCTTGTACGGAATCCCGTTGGTCTTACAGTACGATTCTTTCTCCTCGCGCTGTATCTTGTCCACGATGAGGTAGACATCGTAGTTCTGCGGGGGTTCTTCCAGGCGGTGGTATGCGGCCACGATGGTAGTGTTGGGCAAGTGCTCCAGGTCTCCGGAGCCGTTTGTCTTCACTAGCACGCGGTAGCCGTGACCATCAAGCCAGCGCATCAGTTCCTTGATTCCCGGATAGATGCTCGGCTCTCCGCCAGTAAGTTCTACCACCCACATGTCCGGTCTTACGTTGTTCTCAATCCAAGGAATGAGGGTGGCGTTATCCAGAGGCCAACGGGGTTCGTCGCTGTTGCGCCACTTGCCCATGGGGCAGTGCCAGCAGTGAAAGTTGCAACGATTCGTTAGACTGATCTGGAGAAAGTTCATACTAGAACCTGTGGAGATGCCAGCGGTTTCCGAGAACCTCAATCTGGTACTGCGGAGAACCGGAGAAGCCGACCAGCGTATTGGTGATGTCTATCGCGTAGGTCTTGATAGGGGTTGCGTTCGGGTCGACTTCCCATTTGGTGTCTATCTCGGCATCGCACCCCTGGACGCTCACGTTGCATGAACCGGAACTGTTAGTGCAATCGAACACCACCACGTAATCGTATTCCTCGTTAAGCCCGAGGGTTGGTGCCTCTATGGTCACGGAGCAGATATCCCCACTATGATTCTGTACTGCGACATGGTTCACGGCATAGTTCTGTATGCCTCGCACGTGGTAATGGTCGCCGTCATCCGTGTTGTAGAAATAGAGTTCTGCGTCGTGCCTATGCTTGGTAAGCGGCACGGAGCTGTAAACCCAGTTGCCCGTATCGGAATCAATGGTGTACATCTCGAACACGCTACCGGCAAGACGGGCGAACTTGACGGCTGATATTGGGCTTGGGGTAGTTGACACGACTCCGGTGAATACCCTACGGAAATATCCGGCCCCGTTGGAGTCTGCCACGTACAATACAGGCTCGTTCCCAGCAGTGTTAATGGCGGTAACCTCTGCATAGGTGCTGGATGTCGTGACGATTTCCTGCACGCCCGTTGCCGTTGCAGGGGTCTGCCAGCTCAAGTTTTCAAGAGTGTCGGTGCAAGTCAGCACCTTGCCCGCGCTCGTGCTTCCGGGTGCAGGTACCGGATGGGTCACCTGCAAGTAGGTGTTACCCCCGGAAGGCTGGACTACGGAAAGTCCGTGGCTCACTCTCAAGTTGAGAGGGTCGGCCTGCGTGCCGGTGCCGTAAAGAGGGGCAGTAGCGTTGACTGTAGTGTTGATTGCTTCCCAAGTGCCGTCACCCTTCAAGAACTTGCCGGTGTCTCCCGTACCGCTTGCCTTCGGCACGAGGCCGTCGGTGGTGGTGTTGAACACGTTGTACGTGGTGTCCGTGGCGGAAATAGTGTTTCCGCTTATCGTGATGTTGGAACCCGCAGACAGCTTGGACTGAATCGTATTGGTGTCCACGGAGAACTCGGTGCCGTTCAGGTTGAGTCCAGCACCCGCGCTGTACGTGGTGTCCGTGGCACTGATTACGTTCTGGTTGGATATTGAGACATTGGCACCGGCTGTGTACGTGGTGTCCGTAGCCGAGATTACGCCATCCTCTATCGTGATGTTGTTTCCTGCCGTAAGCGCACCTTGCGCCCCGATGTTCACCCTACACTGGGCTTTCTCGGTCTCACTTAGATTTTGCTCACAATTTGCTAGAGCCTTGAGGACTTTTTCTACTGGCATTATACAACCTCCTTTACTGCCGGCCATATAGTTGAAGACCAGCGATTGTAACTAAGCACACCACCGGTGGCTTTATATTCGTGAAATTTATCTTTACGCTGCTTTGATATAACTCGCAGCTTTTCTATACCCTCTTCGGATATTTGTTTGCCTAGATGCGAAAGGCGCATCTTTTCCCGAGTCTGCTGCGACCATTTTTTGCCCCTGTTCCACCCATAATGTCCTTTGATTGATTCGGACAGTTTTTTACGTGCAGCCTCTTTATCCTTTGTTCTCAATCCAAAATTGTTTATGCCTACATTATGGATTCTGCTGTGCTCTTTCTTAGGCAAGAATACTAACTCAAAGTATGGGCGTTTAAAGTACATGCCCATGCGTTTAAGTTCATCAACGGACAGTGCTCTTTCACCATCAAGTGTCAACTCCAAAACATGATGTAAATCATAAGGCTCCGTCGAGGCTATAGCGTCATAGTACCCCGGTATCTTTTCAATAGAATCCTTGCAATACAGTGTGGCAGCATGTTTTATGCCACCTAAACGAGTCCGTTTTTTGCTCATGTATATCCTCCTAGATGAGAGGGAGTGCTAGACATTAAATGCCTCCGTTGTACTTGACGGCCTTTCCGCCGAATAGGATTATCTTTCCGTTATACGTAATGTTCATGACAAGTTCTCCTTACGCACCGAGTCCGCCCCAGCTTGCAGGAATCTGCAACATCTCCGCGTGAATCGGGGCATCGGCGGGAGCATTTGAACCACAGTTCGTGAAGCAGCCGGAGTGGTCGGTCGGAGGCGTAGCTTGGCTACTCGCCTGCTGGTAGAGTGCCAGGGCTCCCGATTCCACGGCGGTACAATTGTAGAACGCAGCGCCCATCTCCGTAACGCTCGCAGTGTTTAGGGTCGGCAAGGACGTTAAACTGGAACATCCGTATAGCATATTGCCCATATTCGTAACGTTTGCAGTGTTTAGGGCCGGCAGGGACGTTAATCTGGAACATCCGTATAGCATAGCGGTCATATCCGTAACGTTCGCAGTGTTTAGGGTCGGCAAGGACGTTAAACTAGAACATCCGTATAGCATAGCGTTCATATCCGTAACGTTCGCAGTGTTTAGGGTCGGCAAGGACGTTAAACTAGAACATCTGAATAGCATACGACGCATAGTTGTAACGTTTGCAGTGTCAAACAATGACACAGATGTTAGATTGGAGCAACCGCTGAACATACGGGACATATCCGTAACTCCCGTGGTGTTTGCATCTACAACTTCCAGCAAGTCTGTAATACTTCCGAACAAACTGCTCCAGTCGTTACTCGCCTTGTAGATGTCCCACACGTTATCCTGGGCATCAACCAAGGTCTGCGTGTCGCCCATGGTCGGAGTATACCCACTGCTGAACTTGCAGCGGATGGTCTTTTCGGGAAGGACGGGTGTGGGCGGCGTAGTTACGAGACTCCCGAGAACCACGTGACGTGCGTTATTCAAACTCATAATCAAATCTCCATTGAAAAGGGGAGGGAGGCACTCGACCGCCCTCCCCGAGGTTTCACTCAATCCAAGTCTATGCGAACTCCGCGCATACCCAGGTGCCGTTCAGGATCGAGACCTGCACCGTGCGACCCACAGTGAGGCTTGCGGGATTGTTCACGCTCGCCTTGAGGGCATTGG
>Ga0265301_10003215_pt1 | contig 17546 bp, 22 predicted proteins | sample AusTroGonzalo_MG_2_FD_193488 | JGI IMG/M metagenome (GOLD analysis project Ga0265301, IMG submission 193488) | Bovine rumen microbial communities from tropical cattle in Woodstock, Queensland, Australia - Gonzalo_04 | ecosystem: Host-associated > Mammals > Digestive system > Stomach > Rumen ... | reverse complement strand
GTCGATTTTGTCCAGGGCGATGGCGATCTGGAGCTGGTTTGCTATATAGAGCATTGTATTGGGTGTCAGGGTGGTCCAGTCGAGAAGGATTTTGTTCGGGTGTTTGGATTCGCCTGTTACGGCACGGATCTGGTAATCCTTGTCAGTACGGAGCATTACGCATCTGTATTTTCCGTATTTATTGTTTTTCTCCTTCTCGTAATACTTGATTCTGAGGTTCATCCTCTTGACTTTCCTGATATTTGTCTTGGTTTCGTCAAATTCGTGGACTTCGTATTCGTATAGTGAAACATCTGGAACTTCCCCGTACACGCCATCGGTAGTCACGAGGTCGTTGATGTCTATATAATAATACAGTGTCTGTTTATTAGAATCGAATTGCCGGATGTATATTCTCATGTGTAGGTATCTTTGCCAGTTCTATAAGGAACTTAATCCTTTCGAACATGGCTTTTGAGTATGTAGGCAGGAATAATGCATTGGTTTCTGGATTACCTGCTATTTTTATGTATGAAGAGAGTTCGTCGAATATTTCGAACAGGTTTATATTGTCAGCGATGGTCAGCATGTCGTCGACATCTAACGGGATATTTGAGGTTCCCGGAAATACGGAGGACATGGGCACATTTTGGTTCGTTCGGTAAAGTCTTTCGACATACATATGCAGTCCGCTGGTAGTGGTAGACCAAGGATTTATCTCTTCTGAATATTCGAACCTTATATGGGTATCGCCGTCGGCTATATCCAGTTCGGCTATAGAGTCAGAATGTATCTCGACATTGGAAATATGGTTATACCTATGAATCTTATAGTTTGGATATTTTGCCTTCAGTTTATTGGCCGCTTTTGTAAGTATGTAATTTGCATGTTCATCCATTTTAATCAAATATAGTAATAGTTTGGCAGTTTGTAAATACTTTTTAAGGTATAAATATATTATGAAAAGCGTGCGCGATTTTATAGATGAGAGTGCTGAATTCACGTCTCTTGATATGAGGCGTCTCGGTAAGCAGCTTGATATGGCTAAGAAGGCCAGGGAAGGCAATACCGAGCATATTGACAAGGTAAAGGCTAGAAAAGCTAGCGTTATTTATCAGGATGACCAGAGATACCAGGACAACAAGGGTATCAAATGGACAGAAGTCAAAAGTCGTAGCGATATGACATTAATTTCTGCGGCATTGGACGGTATAATAGATTCGATGACTGATGATGGGATTCCTATAGCCAAAGAAGAAGCTGAGATGTATAGGAGTGGTAACGAGGATGATTTTGACGTCCTCCGTTCGCGTCATAAGGACACTCTGGACGAGATTTTACAATTCCTAGGAAAGTATAAGACCGGAAGAATTAAAGTCTACAGGGGTTATATATTGAAAGAAAGAGACTATATTAAATACATAAAGTCTTCTGGTAGACCGACTGTAGAATTATTGAACAAGATTGACAACAGGACTAAGGAATTTAATTCATTTAGCGTATGTCCGATGATTGCGCGAGGCTTTACAGCCGATGCAGATAATAAATCTTTGGTTCCGGTTATAATATCGGCGACTGTAGAACCGAATGATGTATATTGGGCATTCACGGCATATCTTATGGGAAGACATAGGGGCTGTGGCGAATATGAATTGAACATCAATAACCTCAAACAGCTGGAAAACATGCAGGTTGTTCATGATATTGATGCAGAGTGTAGCAGATATGCTAAACAGATTCTTGATGTAAAGCAGATACAGGCAAAGCTAGATACTACGAAGAATCCGAAAAAGGTATTCGATAAGGTAAAGCCAGCTGATTCTTTTGACAAAGCCGTATTGGAATGTAGACTTGGCGGTTTTCACGTATTCGTAAAGAATAACAAGATGATAACGCCTTTCGGTATGTATATTTCTGAAATAAAGGAAAATATATATGCGATAGCCGATACGGAATATAATGAAGATACCAACGAAGGTAGTCACTGGTATATCTACAAGGAAGGCGTAGGTCAGATAGGAAAGAAATACGCAAGGATAAATCGATTTGTCAAGGCCATTGACAGCGAGAATATAATGGTATATAACGAAGACAAGAGTATGCAGCTTGTCAACTGTGTAACTGGTAAGGAATTGTTTAATTTCAAGGCAAAGGACATACAAAGAGCACCCGGTAACATATATTCTCGAGAACCGAGTGTATGGCATGCGGAAGAATATTATGTTGTCAAGTTGCCTAACAACAAATATACCGTTGTCAATAAACGTGGCGCATGTATTATAAGATTACAACTTAAGTTGTTTGACAGGATTGATTTTGACTTAGATACAATGACATTTGATGGCATTACATCCAATAACGGTAACAGGTATTCATTTATCGTAAAGAATGGCGTAGCATTGCAGCAGGTAGGATGATGAAGAAGAGTTTTAGACAGTTTTTGACAGAGAATCCAGATTATTCTTTATATGATGCTGACAGGTTTCAGACTCATATAGACAATATGAATGCACATAAGAAAGATATTGAATATCCTTATGTCGAAGATGATACGTATACCGACCGAGACGGCGCCAAATGGATGAATAACAAGAAGCGTGACAATGCAACATTGATTTCTGCGGCATTGGACGGTATTATTGACAAGGGAATGGAAAACGATCCGGAAAAGTTCAAGAAATTCAGGGATTATTACAATGATATAATGACCGTGGATGAACTGCATGCGATGGCTGGAAAGTTTCCGAAACAGATTAGGGATATTCTTGAGTTTTTGAACAAGTTTAAGAAAGGCTATGTAAAGGTTTATCGTGGGGTTTCTTTGAAAAAAGATATCTATGATGCATGGAGAGCGACAAGCGAGAGACCTGAAGATTTGTTGAAATATCTTGATAATATGTCGAAGGAATATAATTCTTATACGACTTCTCCAGATGTTGCATATACTTTTGCCAGTGCATGGGGCAATGCAAAGAAAAAAGATACTCATATTCCTGTAATAGTATGGGGTTATGCAGAACCGAATGACATATATTGGGCATTTACTGCATATCTTATTGGCAAACATGGAACGACTGTCGAGAATGAGCTTAATATAAAGCCGTTGAAAAGATTAAAGGACATGCATATTGAATTTTTGACAAATAAAGAAATGAAAGATTCCTTCATGGCTAAGCAAAAATTATAAATAATATAAATTTAAAGGGATTAAATATGGAAGAATTTAAGAAATTTTTACTCGATGAAGCCGCTGGTAAATTCGAAAAGGAATTTATGGGTATTGGCGGTCTTCCTTCATTCTATCAGTTTTTAGACTTGCCAACTAAAAAGGCTGTAAGTGTAAAAGGTGGTGACGTAAATCAGTTTGACATCGTTCGTGAAAAAATCGCAAGATTAAATAAGATGTATGATGCCGTTATGATGGGCTCAAATAAGTCAAGACTTCTTAGCGATAAGTTTTTGACCAACTTATTTGATTTCCTTAGTGCTCTAGTAGAAGCAGTCGAAGCTGATGTTCCTGAACTTGTTTATATTGTAAGCTGGCCTAAGGTTCTTAAATATGTTTATGAAAATGGAACCAGATTTACTACGCCTAATCCACAACCGGGTTTCGGTTCAAGACATGCTGCGAAATTTATCGAACAGCTTAAAGTAAAAGACCTTAAGACACTTCGTGGTAAAACTGAATTCAAGGCAACTGTTAAAAAGGCACTTGAAGCATTTGCACCGAGAGTTGAAGAAGCTTCTGACGGTCAGTATAAAGTTATTCTCCCAGGTAGACAACGTTCTACTCCGATTCTTGTAGATACTGTCAATGAATTGATTATTACTGCAAGAAACTATAACGAATGGCTTGGCTTTACCAAGGCAACAGATGTGCAAGAATTTATTACAATGGTGAAGAATACATTTGATAACCAGTATGGTGAAACCGTTGGTGGTAATACTATTCCGTATGGCACAAGATTTAACTATAATTCTGACGCTATTGTAGCTTGTGATTATAGTAAGTTAATTGGTAAGGGCGGTTCTTATATTGCGCCTGTCGAAGCTGGTACATTTAGATTGGACAAGGACACAGTTTTGCACTTTGTTCACCATGGCTTATCTTTAAAGAGTCGTACTGATATGATTAAGGGAATTAACCTTGGCGAAGATGAATCCAGATACTGGAATGAATTTAGCAAGGATGGAAAAACTCTTACAATCGGTCTTAATACAAATGAAAGATTTGATTCTATCTATCTTGACAAGAATGCAAAGCACTATGTATTTGAGATTAATATCAACGACGGTAGTAGAGAATATATTGCGCACGGTGTATATCAGTATGAATCTGATGATGCCGAAGAAAACGGCGGAAAGCCAGAAGAAATTACTTACAGATTAGTTTCTACAGATATTCCTCGTAAGACTGGTGCTGCAACTGTTGAAGAAAGCTTCAAAGTAAATAAAGCACTCAGATTACTTGTAGAAAGCGGTTATATTGTTTCTAAGTAATAATAAATTATAAAATTAAAATGGATGCTTTAAAAGCATCCATTTTTTATTTAACAGAAATAAGCTGCGGCTTCTAATATATAATCTGTTCTAGTCTTTTTCTTTACTTTTACAGATTCTATAAGCTCTTCGATAGAATCAGAATACTCGTTATCGGTATTGAAGTAAGTAATCTTCTTTTCTTCGTCCGTGCTTATAATAGAAGCAATACCTTCATTATTGAATCCAGCATTAAGTTTGAACTTACCAGACATAACTTCTTTACCTCTATCGTCATATATATGGCCTTCACCATTATATTTGGTAAATACGTAGTTATTACCGATGTATATGATATCTGAACCTATGATAGGAACAGTAGCTCCAGTTTTTGTCCATGACAAGAAGGTACCATGTTGAGTTGCAACTCTTATTATATTACCATCTACTGTGTTATCGACTCTATTGATTCTGGTGCGCATTTCGAGATTGTCAGGAACAGTAAATACAACTTTACAATCTTCATTATATACCTTTGCTCTATGTCTATTGATTTTTACGACAAAGTATACATGATTACCATTTCCATAAACCTCGTTATATTTTCCACTCATTTCACCCATCAATACAGGCTTATTGTTATTATCGATCTTAATGATTTTATCGCCGTTGATTGTTCTGATAGTATAGATACGTGCTGTTGGATTATTTGTCATTGAATAGCCATCTGGGCATTCAACAACTAATTCTTTTGTAGTACCATCTGTACTGATAACACAATATTTGACAGTTTTATTGTTGTTCTTTCTGCCATAAACCATAATATACGATTTTCCGGTATCTGATGTCGTGCTACAATACGTATCAAGATTTGTATAACCGTCATCTGCCAAGTTTTGTTTATATCGAGCTATATCTAATTTAGTGCCATCTGGTGTTAACAGGGCATTATCATAGCTAGAATAAATATAGTCTGGACGAGTAGTAGTTACATTAGAGAAGTTTACAATTTCACTAGTCTTTGCTAAATATATTTTATCTCTATATTTAATAAAGTTTTTAGAACCGGAAATAGCATACATGTTATCACCCGGATTACGCATTAACGGGCTAACTTTTTCGGTTATATCGATAAGCTTATTTTTTACTGAAGAATATAGATACATTGTTCCATCAGTAAGACCTATATATGGATATATGACGGTTTTAAGCTTACCATATACTGGTCTATCAGTAGCCCAAGTTTTTGTCATTAAATTATAGACTAAGAATGTATTTTTATTTTGATTCTTTAATACCATAATTCTGTCATTATCGTATGTATCGAAGCTCCAATTCTTGTCTAATGCGTCGTTAAATATTGGCTTACCGTTTATATTAGTTATGTATAATTTATCATCAAGATAATAATACAAATAAACATTTTTGTTCGTCGTATATCGGCTAAGTGTTTTAACCCACGGTGTTACGATAGCACCTTGATAATAGACTGCATAATAGCCATCTTTATTAAGTATTCTAGCACCATCAGCTTCACAACCATTATATGGACATATCATTTCTGTTCCGACATCCATATAATTACAGTTATTCAAATTGTTTAGAATCTTTGTCGTTTCTTTTTCATTAGGCGCAGTAGCATCTTGTTGTGCCTGGTTCGCTAATTTATAGACAAATTTATCATAGATATCCTGTTTGTCGCAGCCGAACAATTCGCATAACTTCGATACTTTCTTTTCATAGAAGTAGTTACTATAACCAGGGCCGTTTGCGTGGCGGTTTTCTGGTGTTGCCTGATTATAACGGGATGCACATACATGAACTTCAGTGCTTCTATTATTGAAGCTACTATTAATCATGATACACATCAAACTCTTACCCCATTCATCATATGGAGCACTGGCGGAATGATGAGGTCTGGTAAGTTTTTCGAAGCCTTCCTTAAATACATAGTATGCAGTTACAGAAGTACCGATACCATAATAGAAGAAGTTTCTGGAATTCGGGTTAGTAATACACCAAGTATGGTCAATTGCTGTCGGATATGGACAGTTAGGATATGTCCACCACCACCAAGTTTTTGACTGTTCATATGTATCGATTCTTACTGCCCAATAACCAGTATTACCAATTCTGAAACGACCTTTCATATAAGGTCTCGGATGTTCAGCAGTAAATCCATTATCTTCTGCCCATGGATCATCTGCATCTTCGCCATCGTCATCATCTGCAGCCTGTTCTTCAGCTTGAGGTGCAGCGGCCTGTTGTGCAGCTTGTGCAGCTTGTGCATTTAACTGTTCAATTTTTGCTTTTATTCTATCAACAAATGCTTGCTCTTCAGCAGTAAGCTGTTCACCTGCTTCTGCCTTTGCAGTAAGTTCTTCATATCTACGTCTATCAGCTGCTTCTTTTTCAGCCTTTCTTCTAGTTGCAACTTCGAGTTGACCTTCTTTACCTGGCCATGCTTCGCCATAACCGTTATTATAGATGTCAAGTAATTCATTATACATCGGCATAACAAGAGCGGACAACTGGTAGAAGTTCATGCCATTGGCATCTTTAGAAATAATTTGTTCTTTCGGAACACCGTCCCAGACCTGTTTCTGCCTATACATCATTGCTGCGAAAGAAACCTTTTTAAGACGTTCAATCATACGCTGGTTTGTCGGTCTTGATGTTTCATGGTTACATTCGAGCTTAAGAATTCTGGTAATAGCCATAATCAAGGCTTTCGTCCAGTTACATCCACCTGCATCCCAAGGAACACAGTATCTAAGTTCGACCGATTTTACATATTCTTGACATAATTTTTGCTTTTCATCTTCTGGCAAATCTTGCTTATCTAATGTAAAACAACGTTTGAAATTATTCTTCAAAAAGCTTACTGCAGCTTTTCTACTTTCATTGTCAATAGATTCAAGTAATAAATTTTTCATATATTATTTATAATAAAAAAGGCTGTTGTAAAACAGCCTTTATTTTAACAGAATAGGTCACACAGGGTCGATTTTTCCAAGGTAAGATGTTTACCAGGCTCTAGCCATTTATTAATCTCATACATCGATTCAAACAATGCACAGAAGGATTTTCTGAACATAGTCTCATGGTCAATCTCGAACAGGTTGTCAAATTCCTTTGGCCACTGGTCGACGAATGCGACGAATGTTACAGGCTCTATCGTGTGCTTATCCAAATTCTTGTATTTGAATTCGTTATTCGGCTTTACGTAGATGTATTTCATCTTGGAATTGTTTTGAATTGGCGTCAACTTAAACTTCTTCTTTGCAAGAATATAGTTATAAGTCAATGCTGCTTTTGCACCGAAAATAACGGATGCGTTCTTGCCTTTTTCGAATTCAAGACCATTCTTCACGTAATAGTCGATATCATGAGGAATATATTTCTTGTAGTTAGAAATACCGATAACGGCGGAAATATCGTTAATATCGCTATTACGATATTGCTCATAAACCTTCATAATAAATTCGTCAGCGTCTTCCTTGGACATACCTGCAGAAATGTCGAATGCAAGTTTTTCTGCAGCAATCTTACAGAAGTCAGGCATCGTAGATTTCTTAATAGGCACACCCATGATCTTGTGCTTAGGTCCTTCCGGATGCTTAAGCATAGATTTCGGCAATGATGCCTTTTCTTCTTCGGTAAGAACTTCCTTATCGATACCTTCTAACGGATATAATGCACCTTCGCTATCGACAACAGAACCGATATAGAGTTTCTTTGCAAAGCAGAACATGTTGCTAAAGATATTTTCACGGTTGAACTTGATAAGCTGTTTGACCTTCGATTTCTTCGCTCTGATTTCAAGAACCTGATTAAAGAAATCTTGGAACATATTTTCTGCATGGCTAAAGAAGTCACGATATTCATCTGCTACGGATTTATTGTAGTCCATGATTTCACGATTCTTCTTATGCATTGCATCGAGTTCTTGGTCAGTCATTCCGTCTACTGGATGAAGTAACGGCTTAGTTTTCCTGTTAGAATAAATGCCTTCTTCGATGAGTCGTTCTCTAAGTTCATGAACACAAATGTAACAGCTATCAGTATCGTTATGGACAATAGCAAAGTCACGGTTTGTGAGCTTTAACGGAGTCTTGTTCTTGAGAGTAATATTGAAATACTTTTCAATATCCTTAATCATCTTAGTAGAAACATAGTATTCATTACAATAACGAGATAACCAGTCACGAAGAGTTACACGAGCACAACGACAAATACAACGTGCGATATCCGGGTCATAGAAGTGGAAGCCTTGCGCAAGAGAAACACCATACATACTGTTAATGATAAGCTTCTTAATCTGCTGTCTGTTATGACAAAGGTTTTCCATTTCCTTGTCGCCAGCTTCAATAGCTTCTTCTTCCTTCTGTTTCCAAACCTTTCTTTCATCAAAGACTTGCTTAATGACATTAGGCATAATTGCGTCATCGGTTCTTAAGAATCCGACTTCTGCAACGTCTGTCATAATGACTTCACCAGATTCAATCTGAGAACGAGTAGGACGAATAACCTTAGTTTCAGGAGACATGTTAAACATCATAATATGATGCGGATATGACGAGGTAATATCGAATGACATATCGTCATCGAATCTGCCCGGGAAGTCATAACAATAACCTGCCTTTACCTGGAATTCAGGGAATGGATGCGGCCATTCTTTAAAGTCTTCCAAATCACGGTTGAACATCTGCCATGCATTATACTGAACACCATTTATTTTCTTAGGTTTCCAGATATTTAAAACTTGAGGCTTGATTTCTTCTTCAGTCTTCAAGTGCTTATACATGTCATATTTGAGAAGATACTTCTTGAATTCTTCAGTATTTTCCCATTCTGTGTTCTGATAATAAATAGAGCCGTCTTTCTGTTTTACCTTATAGCATTCTTCTCTCGTCCACCAGTCGATGTGTTCTTCTTTCTTGTCGTTAAGAACACGTCCAGTGGCATGAAGGAACTTAATAAAGTAGCCGGTCGTCGTAGGTACTTTGTTTTCAACTTTATCAACGGTGACAATACAGTTAAATGCATATTCAATAATTAATTCAAAGAGTTTAAGTTTATAGAACAAATCAACTAGAATGGTAACGTCTTTTCTGTTATATCGAACAAACTTACACCATTGGTCTTTATATACTTCATTGATGGAGCCTTCATATTTTAATTTTCCATCGCTGAGTTCACGTGCAGCAATATAGTTCAAAGAATAAGACGGAAGAGGCGGATGATTGCCAAACGTCTTATACAATTTCATAAAGTCAATTAAATACAAGCCAGGAATAGTAAAGGTTGCACCAAGGTCAACATCTTCAAGCTTTCTGTCCTTGATATCGTGTCTTTCAGGGAGCTTATTGAACGGACTTAAACAACATTCCCATTCAGTCTGAACATTATTAATTTTTCTTAACTTAGCACATCTATTACAAATATACGGAATATCGTATGCTTCAGAGTTCCAACCCGAAAGCATATCAAAATCTTGACGAGCAAACCATTTCATAAAATTACGAACAAGGTCTACTTCGGTTCTACAATACAAATAATTATCAATAGGTTCATCTAAGTCATCATATGGCTTAGTTCCCCAAGTATAAAGTTTCTTATCCTTGGTAGAATATAAAGAAATAAGATTAATCGGCCAATCGGCTTTTTCAGGGGCTGGGAATTCATAAGAAACATAGCATGAATTAATATACTTAACCCAACATTTCTTTTCTATATCAAAAACTTCCCAGTCTTCTTTTTTATATCTTGTATCGAAAATGAATAATTCGATTGATTCGAATTTACCTTTTTCTAAGTCACGGATCTCAATCATATGAGTATCATAGAATTTTGATGAACCCGCGACTTCGATATCGAAAAGACCAATATTCCAGTCGTCAATGTCGACTTTTAAATCTTCTTTATCGTATCTTTCATGCATGAATTTGACTTCTGGTTTTAAGTCAGATTCAGCAACAATCATGTCTGGATTTTGTTTTAGAGCATCAATGACTGACTTGTCCTTGTACTCATATTTCATAACAGGACGCTTATAAATGTCCAATATATTTGATTTCTGTGTGGTGTCTGTTATATAACACCATGGTTGATACTTGAATTTTGACCAACCTTTTGTATGTTGTTCTTTCAAATATATTGTCTTATGATATGCGTCATAATAACAATTTTTGAATGCTTCCATTTTTTATTTTTTATCCTTCAACTCGCTGTATTATACGGATTTGCAAATTAAATATAGAAAAAATTCATGGTCCGAAAGAACCATGAACTTTTAATTGGAAATCTTAATTAAATGCTAAGTTTCTTGACGAATGCCTGGATATCTTCAAGACCCTTAATGTAACCTTCCTTAAACTTAAGCATAGGTTCCGGGGTCTTATCCTTCTTGGCTTCATCCATACGAGCAATGATGTAGAGCTTGATTGCACGAACAGAATTGACAAGAACATCTTCAGAGTCAACTGCATCATTAAAGTTATTACCGTTTTGCATAATTTTTTACCTCTTATTTTATTGTTTTGTTAACCAAATATTATATATTCGCGTATCTTCTTGATTTTTGCGAACGTTATCAGGAATTAACTTTTGATATTCTGGCGGGATATCAGAGAAATCAGCAGGTTGCTCATATTGCGACCATGTGTCCTGTTGTGCAGCAAGAGCAGCGATTTCTGGTAAATCTTGCAAAGCTGTTTCAACATTAATCGGATTAGCTTTATCTCTTTTATATTCCGGAATCATAATCTAAAAAGTATTCTCCCTTTCTTTAAATCATATATGCTCAGACCTACTTTAACGCGATCACCTGGCAAGATTCGAATTCGATTAACTCTTATCTTACCGCAAATTGTACATAGAACTACGTTATCGTTATCTAGCTTCACATCGAACATGGCATTGGGTCTAGCTTCTATTACTGTTCCCTCTACCTCCACTTCAGAAATATTAGTTTTTTCAGACTTAGGTTTCAGATCTTTTTTATTTTTATTTTTATTTTTCATTATTTAGACTTTTTCTTCTTAGACACTTTTTTAGTAGATTTTGCAGCAGGTGTAGACTTCACATTTTCAACTGGTTGTGTCGGTTCTTCTACGTCGACTATTTCCAGTTCTTCAGATTGTACAAATGATTCTGCTTGTTGTTCTTCTGTAGACGCTATTTTTTCATCAACCTTTTTATTGATTGAATTTTGGAGCATTTCTGCACGAGCCTGTACTTGAGCTAATCTGGTATCACCAGCAGATTCAGTACGCCTTTGAATTGCAGCTTGCTGAGACAAAGATGCTCCCAGAGCATTAATATCCATGTTTTCATTCATGGAAATAAATTTTTCGTTTAATTTCTTATTATCAGTTTCAGGCATTCCATAAGTTTCATCAATTTCTTCATTTAATTCTTCTTCTGGAACATCATCAACTTCTTCATCAATCGTAGTTTCTTCAATAACAGGTTTTGTTTCTTTACGAACTACCGGCCTTTCTTGTTCTTGATTAAAGGCAATCTGTTTTTCGATTAACTTACGAAGCTTTCTATTTTCTTCTTCAAGTTCATAAATACGTTCATCATTTACATTATATGCATTTGTATCTTCACGATAAACAGGCTGCGGATTTACAATGTCTTCAATATCCTCATTTAAATGACGGCTAATTTTTTCAAGACCATCAAAACCGTATTTAAAAAACATACTTGTAATCTTGTCAGTGATTTTATCAATCATTGCAAGAGCTTCATCCATTTGTGATGTTGCGCGTGTACGCACACGTGTTGCCTGAGATACTGGCGCTGGCGCAGGAGCTGGACGTGGCGCCGGTTGCGGAGCTGGTCTCGGAGCAGGAGCAACAGGTTTCTTTGGCGGAAGCTTTCTAGGTGGCACATTTGTACGTGTGGCTTCTACCATAGAAACATCTTCATTATAAAAGTCATCATCATCTTCTAACTGATGCTTTTTAGATTCCATAGCCATCTGCTTTTTATGAAGAGCCAATTGTTCTTCTTCGGTAGCAGCGCGTTTCATACCTTCACTATGATAATATCTTAAGAAATCACTTTCCATTATTCAATACCAATTTTATATATTTATAATTGTCTTTTTATGATTTACGCGATAGTGTTAAATAATATGGATGTAATAAATCTTCTGGATTTAATACAATTCTATATTTAAGTCCCATAATAGATGCTAGAATATTTATCAAAATATTTTCATAGTGAACAACATTATAATATCTTTCTGGTTCAGATTCTTTTATACAAATGAGATTTAAAACAGAATCCATATTTTCAAAGAACTCATAAAAATCATCGTATGTATTTTCTAAATTTAATTTTTCGGCGATAGTAAGAATATAATCTTCTGCGCCTTCCATATGAAGAAAATCAATAATGGCCTTAATACCATCATAATCGTCTTTTTCTTTTTCAGTTTTTGTAGTAGTTGTCTTTGACAAATTTTTAAGATAAGTCAATAATGATTTTTTGTGATCTTCTTTTTCCATATTAAATCTCACTTAAGCTTAAATCCATTAAATAATCGAAAATTTCATTTAAATCATTTTCATTAGTGTACTTTGCATTTGCAATTATATTCTGTAATAATGCAGCAAATACGTTAGAAATAATTAAATAATTAAAATAGCCTAAAGAAGCTATTACTAAAGCATAATACTCTTTCGTAGCTTCATCATCAAGGCCTAAGAAAGTTTCTTCTATATTATCTATTGATAAAATATTGTCAACTATTTCTTTAATCATACCATTTTCGCATTTACATGGTCAACAAGACCAATTCGTTTAGCTTCAGATGCAGACATATAATTATCGAATGAAGTAAGTTGCTTAAGTTCGTCGATTGTTTTATTTGTCTGTTTCTTAAAAATCTTGTTCATACAGTCAGTCCAAACCTGGAGTTCATGCTGAATAATCTGAATATCCTGGAGTTTACCACCAGTAGCTTCAATACCAGCCTGATGAATCATAATTCTCGAAGACGGGAATGCATAACGATTACCAATAGAACCACTTGCAAGAATAACGGAGGCCATAGAAGAACAAGAACCCATGCAAATTGTATTAATAACAATACCCTTTGACTTAAGCTTATTCATACAGTCGATTACTGCAAAACCAGCATCACATTCACCACCAGGAGAAGAAATATAAATTGTAATCGGATTCTTAGAACCGTCATCATAGAAGGAAAGCTTCTGAATGACATGAATCATATTTTCCCATGTAATTGGGCCAATAATAAAGATAACACGATTTACTTCAAAATAGTTATTACGAACAATATCAAAATAATTACCGAGTTCACCAAGATTTACGGGCTGAGGTTCATTTGGATCTTGCTGCTGAGTTTCATCAGTTTCAGGTGCATCGACCTCAACATTATTAAGTTTCTTTTCTATATTAGATTGCTGCTTTGTGTCGTTTAAAAACATCTATATACCTTTCATTATTTTTGTTTAATGTGTAAGTTACTGCTTGTTTTGGCAAATCAAATTCATCATCGTCAACAGGGATAATGTTTTCAGACTTAAACAAAACATTGCCGTATTGAATAACCGAATCTACTCCGCAATATTTAGTAATCTTGAAACGCTTTAAAACCTGGTTAAACCTAAATATTCCAAAGCCATTTTCAACTGATACACAAGTATATTTATTACCATTTAATGCATCGTATGTATGTCCAATTTCGAAACTCATACAAGCTTATTCTTTCCTAAAAATGTGTTAATCTTCTTGCTAAGTTCATCGTTTTTATTAACAATTACTTTCATCTCTTCTTCATTATAAGAGTCATAATTCTTAACAAAAACCTTGGCATAATCTTCGAAGTGCTCATGCACATCTTCCAAGACTGACGCATAGACAGTCTTAACCATGTTCAGGGGCGTTATCTCTTTCTGATTCATTACAATATTCATTTATTAGTGTTTCCAATTGATTTTTAAAGTTAGACGAATTTTCAAAGTCTGGTAAGATGGTAATGACATAAGCATACCAAGTATACAAGTCTTTGAAATGTTTAAGATTTTCAGAAACCTTAGCAGCTTGATCGATTACATCTTTCAAAGCTTTCATTTTCTTTGGATCATTCATAATCGACAGCATATCCTTGTCTCTTTTAAAAAGAGGCGGCATGCTAAATTGTTTCGGTTTCTTCATGTTGTTCTCCACCGTTGTCATTAATATGGAAAGTGTCACATAATTCTGTTAAGGCAGAACCCATGAAATCTTCATTTATTTCCACATTTCCGGCTTGTGTATTTTTTATTTTGTCATATACTTCGAAAACTTTCTTTTCGATAATACCTGACAGTGTAGAGTTCAATGGTTGACAATAACAAAGTCCCCTATTATTATTTGGGTTCTTCGGATATTGTATAAAGCGTTTATTGTTTCGCTCAATAAGCTCAAGACCAGTAATAAGTAATCCGCCTTTAAATGCTACTTGTGCTAAACCAACAACGCCATTTTTGAGCTTGAATTTTAACGGGTGAACTCTTACATTAGATATTGTAAGCATAGTCACCTCATTCTAAGTCTTTTAAATCTGCATCCGGGAATGTCTTAGCATACTGTAACAATTCATATCTAGCCAAGTCAAATTCCTTAATATCGCGAATACAATTTTCTGTTACGATTTCAAGAACTACAGTAAAAACATTTTTTACTTCTGGACGAGTTTCCGCATCGATAAACTTAATCATTATATCAACAATTTCTTGCGGAACATGATGAACATAGGTACATTCATTCATCTCGTCAACCCAGTTCTTACGAAAATCTGTTAAATAAAAAATAGCTTTACCTAAATCAGTACCTGGAGTGTGCTTATAAAGATATCGTGCACAATACTTCCATACGTTACCAAGATCAAAATTTAAATAACGAGCAACTTCAATAGGTTCAATATTTACTGCATTATCACAATAGTGTGTAGGCTTAATTGCTGTTCTAACTACATTTTCGGAACTCATAATCTATCCTCTTCAGTTAGTGCACTAAGAATATTTTCTTGCAATTCTTTTTCTTTTTGTGCACGCATTACCATTTCTAAATCTTTATCATATTCTTCTTTTCTTTGCTTGTTATTTTCTAAAGCCTGTGTAATTCTGATAGGTAAAAAGATTGCAAAGAAATAACCAGCAATAATACCGATATATGGTAAAATTTTTGTTAAAAAGAAAAATAAAGCATTTTGAATACTCTCGCCGAATAGGCCGCAAATGCCTATTATAAAAGAGTAAACAAAAATGCTTATACCTATAATTATTTTAGTTGAGCGCTTCATCGTCTTCCAAAATCGCTTCGACTGCGGTATCAGGGATCATAAAATACTGTTCTTTTACGATCTTGCCATCAGCCTGTTTTACTGGAATGTTAAGTGCAATCTTCTTTACGCTTGCAAATGCGACAGTATCACCAACTTGTGCTTGACAAGGAACTTGCTTACGGAGCTTGAAATTATAACGACCCGGGCCAGTCATAATAACCTTACCAGTAACAATACTGCTATCTGCATTATATTCAGGACAATAAATCTTATTACCTGACTTCTTTTCGGTATTAGATTCCATCTTCAACAAGATGTAGTTTTCAAGCATCTTCTTAATACCGATTGTTTTACCATCTTCTTCTTCAAGAACTAACATACATTCACCTGCACTGAGTTTAAAATATTTCTTCTTTTCTGTTGTACCTGCTTTCTTAGTTGTAACTTCGATAGGGATGGCAACACCTGGATTATAAATAACAAAATCATTTTCCTTTACAAAAAATGGAATCTTGTCATTTTCAAGTTCCGGATTATCAAGGCCTTCACCAACCTTAATAATTCTACCATATGCCATCGGAATTGTTCCAACATCAGGAATAACAAATACGCCAGCACTAAGACGATCAACTGATTTGTTTTCGTCAATCAAGACATTATTATCTAGGATTCTCATAGTTTCTCCATTATAGATTAATTAAAAAATCGTTTTTCGAATATTTACTATTCGTAACATCACAACTGTTATTTAGAATTAGATTACCGTTTCTTTCTATGATTTCTTGTTTCTTGCCGAATCCATAATGCCATATTTTGGCTTTTGATTCAATTTGCATCGCATCTGGAGAATAATAAGATAAAACGATGTCAGGAATCGGCTCTTTATTTATGACTGTAAGAAGACGGTTTTTCTCAAAATTATAAATTTCTTCTTTGTCTTTGGACCACCAGTCCCATTTAGATATATTTTCATATCTATCAAAACCTAAAGAACCCCCGAGAACAAGCTTATCAACCCATATTTTGTTTCCGTCTATTCTCTCGGGGGTACATTTATTTTTCTGAATTTTATTAAAACAATTATTGAATCTTTCAAATTTATTTGCGAGTGGTATATCGCTCTTGAAATCACAACCACCTAAAATATATACTACCTTTGGATATCTCTGTGCTAATCTGATTAAAAAAGCTATTTCCATATCCAAATATTCGGATATACCACCCGCAATACAAATTGCATCTGCTGGTAAACAGTATTTGTCAATAATACGATCAAACCATTCTGCACGGCGAACGTATGTACACATAGGTACATTGATATTATTGACAAAATAACAATTCATCAGTGATTAATTTATTATGCGACTACCATCTTGCGAAGTGCACGATACATGGCAAGAATCTGCTTGTCATGTGCGCTCTGCTTGTGCTTGCCACGAAGGATGCGTTCTGCATGGTAGCAAACGATTGCAGCAGTATTGTCGAGTGATTCGAGATGGTTCTCAACAACCTGTGTAAGTTCCGGGTTGCGAATGCCAGTACCAGCAAGCTGACGACGACCGCGAGTCTGCAGAGTGTCAGTAGTTACGATGTATGCCTTACCAGTCTTGGTATTCATTACGTATTCATCAGAATTGAGTGTATTTGTCATTTTTTATGTTTCCTTTTATTTTACAATTTTCATTGTATAAGTTAAATATAGTAAAGTTATATTACGTTGTAAACACGATGTAAACATTTTTATTTGAAATTCTTATTGGTCAAAATCTTCAGAGAATTC
>Ga0265301_10003214_pt1 | contig 17547 bp, 9 predicted proteins | sample AusTroGonzalo_MG_2_FD_193488 | JGI IMG/M metagenome (GOLD analysis project Ga0265301, IMG submission 193488) | Bovine rumen microbial communities from tropical cattle in Woodstock, Queensland, Australia - Gonzalo_04 | ecosystem: Host-associated > Mammals > Digestive system > Stomach > Rumen ... | reverse complement strand
TTACAAACTCAAAGGTGACCAAGACTCATGCAAAACGATTTATAAAGAAGCGATTAAAAAAATAACAAATTCTAAGGATTGTACATTATTGAAGCAAAATCTTGATTTTCAGACAATACTATTCAACAACTGTTGTACTCGTCACGTGTCATATAGAGAGTGTGTTGATCATGTAGAATACATTGACTTATATACTAAACAATGTCTGCTCCCAGATTTTAGGAATAATTTTCTTCCTGATAGGAACGATATTCTATCTTTTGAGGGAGGAAAGGCATATCGCATGGTTAATATTAAGACAAGGACCATTATTCATGAAATTAATGAACATGGAGGTTCTGATGTTGAAGAAAATGCGTTGGTCACTATTGAAAGGATAGGTGACATCGTTGATTTTTACGATTTTACTGTTTCGCTTAATCGAGACAATGGTTCTTGCACTATAATAGGATATACAGGGGCCGACATGACGGTGAAGATCCCTGATATGATAGGGGGAATGCCAGTTGTCGCTATCAACTCCGATGCTTTCAGGAATAATTCTTCCATTACTGAAATTGAGATTCCTATTTATGTAAAAAAAATAGGGGAATATAGTTTTGCGAACTGCACTCGTCTAAAAAAGGCAGTATTGCAAGTAGGTGATAAAGAAATATATTATTCGCTTTGGCGTGGATTGGAAGATTTGCCCCATTCACTTTTTGAAGGATGTGTGTCCTTGGAGAGTATCTACCTACCAGAAACGGTAACAAGTATGGGTGAGGATGTTTTTAAAGGCTGTGTAAATTTGCAAAAAATCCAAATGGGAAAGATTTTATATGAGAGGTGTAAAGACTTACTTCCAGAAGGTATCAAAATACAACTGACAATTTAAGTTTCAATTAACACAATTATGCCAAGCATGATGTTGCCGGTGTCGATGGAAAATGGACAAAAATAATCGTATTAGCCTTGGAAAAACGGACAAAATGTGCTATTTTTGCAAATCCAGACAAATAGGATAAACCATCAATAATTAACCAATAAAAGTTGCGCCCGACACGGAATTAGGGATTTACAAGATGAAACACGAAAATGGAAAATATAGAGTTGACTTGGGACTGAAGTGGGTGAATGACAAAATCGTCATGCCTCAATTAAAAGAAGAAAAACTGAAAGAGGAGATTGATTCAATGATGCCCGAAGGGTTTTCATTCAAAGAAGGATTTTTCAGTAGCGAAAAGCCATCTCACGGAATATGGGAGCAGAAGAAGATGTTTGGGACAACGAAAAGTTGGACGCAATATGCCAAAATATAGCGGAATTTATTGAAAAGAAATACGAAATTAAAGTCATGACAAGAGAAGAATTAAAGGCTATGCCTGAACGATCAGAGTTTCTCGATAGCGAGAGTGGTATCTCTGTGAAAAAGGGTGAGTTCAGTTGTTGGTGTGACACCAGTATAGAACGTGTCATATGGGACGTTGATGCATACGAGTTAATGGAAGTGCTTAACGTAGAAACACTTGATGATTTATTCAAGGCTGTAAAAGAACGTTTCAGTTTCGATACGCTTGGGGAGTTCCTGAAGAAGAATGATCTTCATTTCGATGCTTATGCCCATTAAATACAAATATTGACCATGAAGGATTGGAACGAATTGTACGACCTTGCGTTGCTGATAGCCATTCGCGCGCATGAAGGACAGAAAGACAAGTCGGAACGTGAGTATGTGATGCATCCGATACGTGTGGCAGAGAGGTGCAAAGATCCACGAGCAAAAATCGTGGCACTGTTGCATGACACGATAGAGGATACAAATATAACAGCAGATTATTTGAGAAGCGAAGGCTTCCCCGAAGAAATCATAAATGCTGTTTTGTCTGTAACAAAACAAGAGGGTGAAAGCTATGAGGACTTTGTGTGTAGAGCTGCCGAGAACCCTATAGGTAAGGAGGTAAAGATTGCCGACTTGGAAGATAACATGGATATTCGACGATTGAAAGAAATTACAGATGAAGATGTGGCTCGGCTGCGGAAATATCTTTGTGCATGGCAATATTTGATGAAACTTAAATCATGATAATACCTTTTTACTCCGTGAGCGCAGCTAACTAACTTCTAAGCGTAGCGATAACTCCTTAAAAATAGTGCGAATCTTTTGAAGGTTAGCACTTTTTTCGTATCTTTGCCGACGAAAAAACAAAAAATATGAAAGAATTTGTCATTTCGGAGGCCAAAGCCGAGACTGCCGTGCTCGTGGGCCTCATCACCAAAGAACAAAGCGAGGAAAAGACGAAGGAGTACCTCGACGAACTGGAATTTCTGGCCGAAACGGCTGGCGCAGTCGTTGTCAAACGATTTACGCAGCGCGTGAGCGGACCGAGTAGTGTGACCTATGTCGGCAAGGGTAAACTCGAGGAAATTCGCGACTATATCAAAAAATGCCAGGACGAAGCCGACGAAGCGGCTGCCAACTGTCAACTATCAACTGTCAACTATCATCTTCCCCAGCCCGTCGGAATGGTGATTTTCGACGATGAACTGACGGCGAAGCAGATTCGAAACATCGAAAACGAGTTGAAAGTCAAGATTCTCGACCGCACGAGCCTCATCCTCGATATTTTCGCGATGCGAGCGCAGACCGCCAACGCAAAGACGCAGGTGGAACTGGCACAATACCGCTATATGCTGCCCCGACTGCAACGACTTTGGACGCACTTGGAACGACAGGGTGGCGGCTCTGGTTCGGGCGGTGGGAAAGGTTCGGTGGGACTGCGCGGACCGGGTGAAACGCAGTTGGAAATGGACCAGCGAATCATCAAGCAGCGAATCACGCTATTGAAGCAGCGGCTCGTGGAAATCGACCAGCAGAAAACCACGCAGCGCAAGAATCGCGGTCGGCTCATCCGCGTGGCACTCGTGGGCTACACCAATGTGGGAAAATCGACCATTATGAACCTGCTGTCGAAGAGCGATGTTTTCGCCGAGAACAAGTTGTTTGCCACGCTCGACACCACCGTGCGCAAGGTCGTCATCGACAATTTGCCCTTCCTCTTGGCCGACACCGTCGGTTTCATCCGAAAATTGCCCACCGACCTCGTCGAATCGTTCAAATCGACGCTCGACGAGACCCGCGAGGCCGACCTGCTCGTGCACGTGGTCGATATTTCGCATCCCGACTTCGAGGAGCAGATTCAAGTGGTAGAAAAAACGCTGGCCGACCTCGGTTGTGCCGAGAAGCCGTCGATGATTGTGTTCAACAAAATTGACAATTATTCGTGGATTGAGAAAGAACCCGACGACCTCACGCCGACGACGAAGGAAAACGTGTCGCTCGACGAGTTGAAACGCACGTGGATGGCGAAACTGGGCGACTGCATTTTCATTTCCGCCCTCGAAAAGCAGAACATCGACGAATTTCGCGAAGCGGTTTACAAGAAAGTTCGCGAATTACACGTTCAGAAATATCCTTACAATGATTTTTTATATAACATTGAAGATTGAACATTGAGCATTGAAGATTGAACATTGAAGATTGAAGATTGAAAAGTAATCATAATTCTTAATTTTTAATTCGTAATTCTTAATTTGAAATTCTTAATTCAAAAATAATATGAGAAAAATCCTAACAATCGGCCTCTTGCTGCTCGGACTGACGGCATCGGCCAAAACCTATGAGTACAAAACCGTCGCGGGCGATATGACCCAGACACGTATCTACACCCTCAACAACGGACTGAAGGTCTATCTGTCGGTGAACAAGGAAAAACCGCGCATCCAGACCTACATCGCCGTGCGCACGGGCTCGAAAAACGACCCTGCCGAAACTACTGGACTGGCGCACTACCTCGAACACATTATGTTCAAGGGCACGAAGCAGTTCGGTACGTCGAATCCCGAGGCCGAACAGCCCCTGCTCGATGAAATCGAGGCACGCTACGAGGCTTACCGCCTGCTGACCGACCCCGAAGCCCGCAAACAAGCCTACCACGAGATTGACTCGGTGAGTCAGGTGGCGGCGCAGTATTTCATTCCCAACGAATACGACAAATTGATGTCGGCCATCGGTGCACAGGGCACCAACGCCTACACCTCGAACGACGTGACGTGCTACACCGAGGACATTCCCTCGAATGAAATCGAAAACTGGGCGAAAATCCAGGCCGACCGCTTCCAGAATATGGTGATTCGCGGTTTCCACACCGAACTCGAAGCCGTTTATGAAGAATACAACATCGGCATCGCTCAAGACTCGCGAAAACTCTGGCAATCGATGGGAGAAATGCTCTTCCCCACCCATCCCTACGGCACTCAGACCACCATCGGAACGCAGGAACACCTGAAAAATCCGTCCATCGTCAATATTAAGAATTATTTTAACAAATGGTACGTGCCCAACAATTGCGCAATTTGTATGGCTGGCGACTTCAACCCCGACGAAACCATCGCCATCATCGACCGCTATTTCGGCTCGTGGAAACCCGGTGCCGACGTGCGTCAGCCCGAATTTCCTGCCTTGAAACCCATCAGCGCGCCCCGCGACACCACCATCTATGGTCTTGAAGCCGAAAACATTTGGATGGGCTGGCGTTTCGGACGCGGAAACTCGCCCGAAATCGACACGCTGAACGTTGTCGGCGAAATGCTCTCGAACGGCGCGGCTGGCCTCATCGACCTCAACATCAACCAACAGATGAAAACACTCGGCGCTTGGGCTGCAAGCGAGGCACTGCGCGACTATTCGTGCTTCATTATGGGCGGTTCGCCGAAGGAAGGACAAACCCTCGAGGAAGTGCGCGAACTGCTGCTCGGCGAGGTCGAAAAACTGAAAAACGGCGACTTTTCCGACGACCTGCTGCCCTCGATTGTCAACAACGCCAAGTTGAAGTATTTCACGCAGTTAGAGAGCAATCGGGAGCGTGCAAGCCTTTTCGTCGATACCTATATCAACGAAATTCCGTGGGAACAGCAAGTGGGCTACCTCGACCGCATTTCGGGCATCACCAAGCAGCAAGTCATCGATTTCGCACGCCGTCATTTCGGTCAGAACTACGTCACCGTATTCAAGCGTCAAGGAGAAGACAAGACTCTGAAAAAAATTGACAAACCAACCATCACGCCGATTCCTGCGAACCGCGACCAGATGAGCCAATTTGTCAAGGACATTCAAAATTCTGATGTGAAACCCATCGAACCGCGCTTCGTCGATTTTCAGAAAGACCTCACGTTCGGAAAAACGAAGAAAAATCTGCCCTACATCTACGTCAAAAACACGGAAAACGGTCGTTTCTCCCTGGCGTTCTATTACGAGTTCGGCAACGAGAGCGACCTGCGCTATCAATACGCGAAGGAATACCTGAACGTGCTCGGCACCGATAAATACACGAAAGAGCAGATTCAGCAGGAATTCTACAAGTTGGCGTGCGACTACCGCATCAGCGTGGGCGCTCGTAATATCTACATTATGCTCACGGGCCTTTCCGAGAATATGCCGCAGGCACTCGCCCTGCACGAACACCTGATGCAGAACGCAAAAGTCGATCTCGACGCTGCCAAGCAAATCATCGACCTTGAGGAAAAAGCCCGCAACGACGCGAAACTCAACCAACAGCAGAACTTCTCGCGGCTCGTGCAATACGGCATCTACGGCCCGTACAACCCCCAGCGCCACGACCTGAGCATCGCCCAACTGCGCCAGCAAGACCCGCAGGAACTGCTCACACTGCTGAAAAACCTCAAAAACTACGAGCACACCGTGTTATATTATGGTCCGATGAGCGAGCAGGAATTGGCGAACGTCATCACAAAGACGCACAAAACACCGAAAAAACTCGCCGCCGTGCCCGAAGGAAAGCACTACACGATGCAGCCCACACCCGAAAACGAGATTCTCATCGCACCCTACGACGCGAAAAACATCTATATGCGGATGATTCACAACGAAAATCGCAAGTGGAACCCCGACGAGGCAGCCGTGAAAGCACTGTTCGACGAATATTTCGGCGGCGGAATGAACGGAATCGTCTTCCAAGAAATGCGCGAGGCACGCGGACTGGCCTACAACGCCTACGCCGACTATGTGGAAGCGAGTTACCGCGACCAACCCGAGTATTTCTTCACCCACATTATCACGCAAAACGACAAGATGATGGACTGCATCCGCCATTTCCACCACATTCTCGACACGATTCCGCAGAGCGAAACGGCCTTCCGCATCGCCAAAGACGCCCTGACGAAGCGCCTGCAGAGCCAGCGCACCACGAAGTTCTCGCTCATCAATGCGTGGCTGGGTGCGAAACTACTCGGCATTGACTACGACATCAATCAGAAAATCTACTCGGCACTGCCCGCCCTGCAACTCAGCGACATCGTCCGCTTCGAACAGCAGGAAATGGCCCGCAAGCCCTATCGCTACGTCATCCTCGGCGACGAAAAGGAACTCGACATCCAGTCGTTGGAGCAGATTGCACCGATTCGCCGCCTCTCAACCGAGGAGATTTTCGGGTATTGAGTTAAATATTTTTAACTAAGTGAGGCATTGCCAATTCAAATAAATTCGTACATTTGCAGGTTAAAGTGATATGACAGATATAATATTATCCAGTTTCCTAAGCCTTTTTGCCTTGTTTGGCAAGGAAAAACAGGTGGATGAAACGCGGGCAAAAGCCATGCTCGCGAACTTCATGCGTCACTATTTTGGAATCAGGAACATCGACTCATATCTGAACCTGTACAGCGATTTGCGCGGTGCCTACGAAATGACGGAAGACCTTGACACAGAGGAAGTTGTGGCTTCCATCTGTGCCAATCTTCACGGAAAAATTCCCGTCAGAGAAGAGCAAAGGCTGTTGTTGCGACTCATGGAATTTTGCGGAGTCGGCGAGGGAAACATCCATCCGATGTTCAACATCATGGCCGAGAAATTCAACGTGCCAGATGAAATGTTCCAAGACTTCATCGACTTCCTGAAAGGCGAACCGACAGACCATGTCATCATCCATCAGTCGGACGATTTCGACGGCACCTTGAAAACGCTGATTCATCACGAAACCGGCACCATCCTTTTCTCTTACTCTGGCTCCGACATTGTTCGGCTGAACGACGTGCCCGTGCTTCACGGTTCCTACCAGATTTTGCAGCAAAGCAGCGTGTTGAAAGGGAAAAACGGCAAGCCGCTCTATTATTCCACGCTCTTGGAAGCACATCAGCGGAAGTTAGGACTGTGGAAAAGCGAGGCGCAGCGCGTCGAATTTTGCGGGCGCGACATCAATTTCCGCTTCCCCGACAGCGACAACGGCATGCACGACCTGAACTTCACGCTCCGAAGCGGCGAATTTCTCGCCGTCATGGGCGGTTCGGGTACTGGAAAATCGACCTTGCTCTCGATTCTGAATGGCTCGCTCACTCCGCAGGAGGGACGAATCACCATCAACGGACACGACATCTCGGAACCCCAGGCCAGGAACCTCATCGGATTCGTGCCGCAAGACGACCTGCTCATCGAGGAACTCACCGTCTATCAAAACCTTTACTACACGGCAAAACTCTGTTTTGAAGGAATGTCGGAGGAGGAAATCGACAAACGGGTCATCAAAACGCTCAAAGACCTCGAACTCGACGGAGCCAAAGACCTGAAAGTAGGTTCGCCCATCCGAAAATACATCTCGGGCGGACAGCGCAAGCGATTGAACATCGCCCTTGAACTGATTCGCGAACCCGCCGTACTCTTCCTCGACGAGCCCACCTCGGGACTTTCCTCTGCCGACACCGAGAAGGTCATCAATCTGCTGAAAGAACAGACGCTCAAGGGCAAACTCATCGTGGCAAACATCCATCAGCCATCGAGCGACGTCTATAAACTTTTCGACCGCCTGTGGCTGCTCGACAAGGGCGGCTACCCCGTGTTCGACGGCAATCCCATCGAGGCCATCACCTATTTCAAGACGGCGGCCAACTATGCCGATGCCGAAACGAGTGCCTGCCCGACCTGTGGAAACGTCAATCCGGAAATCGTCTTGAACATCATCGACGAAAAAGCCCTGAACAACAGCGGAGAAATTTCAGACGAGCGCAAAATGACACCCAAAGAGTGGCACGAACTCTATTTGAAGAACGCCCCGAAACTGGAACAGCCCGAGGTCAGCGAAATTCCGCCATCTGAACAGCGAAAACCGGGTGTCTGGCGGCAGTTCCTGATTTTCTTGGAGCGCAATTTCAAAACAAAAGCCACCAATCGGCAATATTTGGCCATCGCCCTGCTGCAAGCACCCGTTCTGGCATTGATTTGCGCCATGCTCACCCGCTACGCGCCGCCCGAAGGCTATTCGGTGATGAACAACAAGAACCTTGTGAGCTATTTCTTCATGGCAGTCATCGTGGCGACGTTCATCGGCATGAGCGGCAGCGCCGAGGAAATCATCAAAGACCGCGCACTGCTGAAGCGCGAACGGTTCCTGCAACTCTCCTACGGCAGTTACATCTGGTCGAAAATCGTATTTGTGGCCTCCGTTTCGCTTGTGCAGACGCTCCTGTTCATCGTCATCGGCAACAACATCATGGGACTCCACGGCCAATTCAGCACGTGGTGGTTCATCTTGTTCATGACGGCCCTGCTGTCGAACCTGACCGGCCTGCTGCTGTCGCAGATTCTGAGTTCGGTCGTCGCCATCTACATCAGCATCCCCATCTTGCTCATTCCACAGATTCTGCTCTGCGGACTGGTCGTTAGTTTCTCTGACCTCACGCCGAAAAGCACGACGGGAAATGTGCCGTTGATTGGCGATTTGATTCCCTCGCGATGGAGTTACGAGGCCCTCGCCGTGACATCGTTCGCCGACAACGACTACGAAAAACCCTTCTTCCAACTCGATAAAGAGAAGTACGAGACGCAATTCTACAATATGGTGTTCCTCTACGAACTCCAGTCGCAACTCGAAACGATGAACGACGAGAAAAAGCGCGGAAAAGAGGTCAATCCCGATCATCTGAACGTGATTCAGACCAACCTGCCCGTGCTGACGGAATATGCCGGTTTGGAGGCGTATCAAGGCGATTACTCCTACGATTCGCTCCGCGAATACATGAAAAATGCCGAGAAAATCCTCTCGAAGAAGAGCAACCGCGCCACGTTGGACAAAGAAGCGGTGGTCGATCAATTCGTTCGCGAAAACGGCAAGGAAGCGCTGTTGGAACTGAAGAAAAACCACCACAACCTCAAATTGGAAGACTTTGTCGTCGGAGCCGACCAAGGACGAATGCTCGACATTGTCGATGGGCACATCGTTCCCCGCGTCGGGCCGATTTTCCTGACACCCCACAACCAGATGGGACGCGCTCCGTTCTACAGCAGCGAGAAAATCGTGGCATGCATCCACGTGAAAACACTCTGGTTCAACATGGGCATCATCTTCCTGATGTGCATCGTCGCCACGATTCTACTCATGGCCGACTGGCCCGGGAGAATCATCAGAAAAGAATCATCAACACAATAATTTATTTAAAATTTTTATTAACTAACTAAACACAAAAGAGAAATGAAAAAGTTATCAATCTTCGCAGTGGCTATCGCTGCAATGGCTTTCACAGCATGTGGAGGCAACAAGAGTGCAAACAACACTGAAGAAGTCCAGAAGAGCTTCGACCAAGAACAAATCGAGGCGAAAATCAAGATGGAATTCGACAGCCTTGCCAAGGAAATCGGAAACCTGAAGCACCTTCCCATCATGCAGAAGGGCGACGGTGGAATCCAACTCACTGAAGAGGAAAAGCAGGTGAAACCCGACTATCTGCTCGACCCCGCCGTGGCTGAAAACGCCGTCACACTGGCCGAGAAATATCGCATGGTGAGCGCCCTGAGCGTTGACCAGAACATCGCCGCCATGTACGACATGCCGACCGAAGAGTACGACAAGGCCATCACGAAGCTCATCGCCGACATCAACGACCCCTCTTTCAAGGAAATGGAGGCCAACAACATTTTCGACAAGGCTCAGCAACTCTATGACGCCATGAACGAGAATGGTCGCATCAACTATTTCTGGCAGCTTTCTGCCGCTTCGTTCGTCGAGGAACTCTACTGCATGACGCAGAACACCGAGAAGTTCATCACCGCTTTCGACGATGAGGCTGCAGCGAATGTAACCTATCGCACCACGCTGCTCATCGACGCCATCGACCGTCTGGTCGAATTCGACCCCGAAATTGCGCCCGTCGCCGAGGCTCTGAAGCCGCTCGCCGACCTCAACGCCATGACCGTCGATCAGCTGAAAGAGCAACTCGCTCAGATGAAGGAAGACGTGACGAAGGCTCGTGCAGCCCTTGTGAAATAATAAATTGAGAGAAAACCATCACAAAAAAAGCCCCAGTTTTTGGGGCTTTTTTGTGTTTAGAAGCGATTTCAATAGACGATTTTCCGACCGCCTTGGATGTAGATGCCGCGCTTTTGCGGGGTGACGACGCGGCGACCTTGCAGGTCGTAGATCGGCTGACGCGAACGGTCAATGTTGTCGTAATGGACGATGCCGATGACCGTCGGAAGTACCGTCGAAGCGTCGTTTTCCTCGACAATTTCGTAGATGGTCGGAGCGGTGCCGTTCCATGTCAGGCGCAGGGCTCGAACTGTGGAATAGGTCGAGAGGTCGAAGCGTTGCGCACTCTGCGAGAGGCTTCCCAACGGCGTCCACGACTCGCCATCTTCCGTCACTTCCACGTTCACACCGCTCGGCACCTGCGTACCGCTGAAAATCGTCACGGCAAGCGTCGGATTCTGCCTGATGAAGCGATAGACGACGCTCTTTGTGTCGGGTGTCGCGTTGGTGTAAGGCAGTGCATCGACAAGGTTTTTGATTTCATTGCCATTGCTGTCGTGGCAGCGCGGCTGGGTCAGGCTGTGGCGATTCACTTCCATCTCGAAGAGTCGCAGCCATTTGTCGGTCTTAGCACTGACGACGCGCAGACGCACGAACTTGGCTGTGGCTTCGCCGCCGTTGAAATCGACATATTTCATTTCACTGCCACCCTGCACGGCGTAACTTCCGTTGAGCGTGAAGTTCGACGTCGAAGTTCCTTTGACCTTCAAAGCCGTCCATTTCTTGCCATCTTCAGAAATTTCGACCACCGCCGTGTTCATATAGTCATTGTTTTTCGTGCCGATGCACACGCGCACATCGCGAACGACGGTCGGCTCGGCCAAATTCAGCGTGTAAGTATCGCCATTGGCCTGATTTTTCTTCACCGCCCACCACGTCGAATAATTGCCATCGGTGAGGTGCGAGAGCGGTTGGTCTTCGGCATTGTCGCCTTCGGGCACGCTCACGCTGCTTATCGTCGGAACCGTTTCGGGAATCAACGAGAAGACGGGCATCGAGAATTTCGCGGTCTGCGTTTCGCCACTGAGGTTCTCGAAAATCACATATTTCACGAAATCCGAGGGTTCTTCACCATTTTCCAACGTCTTCCACGTGCGGAAATCGGCACTGTAGCGCACGGAGAACTGCTGTTGAAGCGCCTCGTCGAGTTTCCACTGCTTCACGAGCATGGGTTGCGGCAAACTGAGACCCACGAAATGGCCCGTCGGCACATCCACCGTTCCGCCGAGATAGTAGTATTTGCTGGCGGTGCTGTACGTAGCGCGGAAAGTCGTTCCAGGGTCGGCCGGCAGGTTGTGGATGGCTTTATGCTTTTCTTCCCCTGCGCCAAAAGCGTCTTTCAGGATGTTTTCACGCATCCACTTCACAAAAGGATAGAAATTCTTTTGCGAGGTCTGCGCCTGTCGCCACGACACGCTTCCACCCATTCCTTCGAGCGCGTAGGCGGTGTATATCGTGTTCACATCGATGTCGGTGATTTCCTCGAGTGCCGCCACATAGCCCGTCCATCGTTCTTCGAGTTCGGCCTGGCTCTGCGCCGCGTCCATCATGTCGAGCGTAATGCCCACCATCGCCTGCAACTTCAACAGCCACGGCGAAATGTCGGCATAGAGCAGGCGGTCGCATTCGCGCTCGCTATCCTTGTAGGCCACGAATTTCGCACAAACCGCCTTCAGTCGTTCCATTCGTTCGCGAAGTTGCTTGGAATAGGTGTTGGAAGGATTCGTAATGCGCGTTTTCACGTTGTTCAGAAGTGTTCCGAAGGCCGTCGGGTCGTTCCAGCGCAGATAGTCGCAGAGGAACGAGAAATCGTCGGCATCGTCGTTGCCCACGATGGCTTTCACGGCAGCCTTGTAACTGGTCGTATTGTTGAATCCGGCATTGTTCCACGAGTAGTCGGCCACGCTGAAAAGCGCCACTTTCGACATTTCGCCCTCCTGCATCGGATTGCTGACGATGCCAATGCCGCCTGTCAGTTCCGAGGGAACGGTTCCGTTGCTATTGACCGAGGGCATTTCGAAGAAATTGGCATACATGTCCTTCGTGTAAATCTGGCCGTCGCTGTTGTCGTTGCAGGGATAGTTCCACCACCACGCCACATCGCGCTTGAGATGCTGCCGCACTTCGTTGAGGTCGCCACTGTTGGGAATGCTCCAAACGCCCCAACCGGTCGTGTAAATCGTTACGTTTTTCGGAGTCGTCGCCAAAGCCTTATAAAAGCCGGCACGGGCATCGGCGCCCACCCAGCCCAAGGCGTAGATTTGCGGCACGAAATGCACGGGGCGAACCGTGTCGGCAGGGGCAGTGCCCGCCTTGTTGTATTTTTTCTCAAGACCGCGCTGCACAGCCGTCAGGTTGTCGGCATTGAGTTGGTATTCGCTGCTATTGGGTAGGGCCACGTCATCGACAAAAATGGCGAATTGGCGCACGCCGAGTCGATACATTTTGTCGAATTTTCCCAGAATATCGTTCACCACCGTGCCACTCCAAATAAAATTATTGCCCGGGTGAATCGCCCAGATGAAATTCACCTTTGTCGCTGCCGATTGCGCCGTGATTTCGCGCAACATCGACTGCGTCAGCCAACCGTTTTTCTCTTGTTCGGCGGTGATGCTCGTCGGATACGATTCTGTCCACTTAGTTGAGTGGTAGGGGTCGCTCTTCGCGCCATAAAGATAGGTGTTCATCTTGTAGCGCATCATAAACCGCATCAGGTCTTTCTTAACGCTGATGCTATAGGGATAGCCATAGTAGCCCTCGACCAGTCCGCGACTTTGCAGGTCGGCATAGTCGCCGATGGTGACGGTCGGCATTGCGTCGGTGGCACGCTGGTCCATCATCTGTTCCAACGAGGCCAAGCCGAAAAACACGGCGTCGGTATGCTCGCCGAGCACAATCAGACGCGCAAAGTCGCCCGATTTCCACAGGTGCAGCAGATGGCGGTCGTATTTGTTCTTTTTCGTCAGTGCGCTGCGGTCGAGACCGAGGCTTTCGACTTGTTGGTCCACGATTTCGCCACTGCCGTCCACGCCAAGCAGAATATTCGCCTGACTTTCTTGAATTTCCGTTGAGAACGAAGCCGAAAGACCGTGTTCCGAAAGGATTTCCGACAGTCGATTCTTCGTCGGCTCGTCGATTCCGCTCTCACAAACTACGTTCACACTCGTCGTGAACGCCGCTGTTTCGCCGCCCATTTTCACGCTCTGCGGCACGGGATAAATCGAATAGTTCTGCGCATCAACCGCGATGGCAAGGCAGAATAATACAAAAGTAATAATTTTCTTCATCATAAAAAGTTGTTATCATTAGGAATTTGGGTGCAAAGGTAAAAAAAAATGCGAACTTTTGCAAGAAAAAAGTTAAGGAAAATGCCATCTGGTTACGTTCGATGAAGAGGGTGAGGAAGAAGGCATACCTGTGGTGCCAGTTTGGAAGTGGTTGTTAGGAGTCTCATTTTAAAGAATAATTCGGGCGGAAACTTCACTTTTTTGCGAGTTTCCGCCCGAATTAATTCAAAGGTTTCGAGGTTATTTCACAACTACCTTTTTTACGCTCCCATCGCTCATTCTCACGATGTTCACGCCTTTTTGCAAATTGTTGATGCGAGTGCCAGACATATCGAAAATCTTAGCTTCTTCTAAGGCTTCGTTTTGCAACTCATTGATGGCTGTGCTGCTGTCGTTGACAGTCACAGTGCGGCGTAATCTTGTTGTTGAATGATAATTATGGTTTCCACCTTGAACCGCCATGACTTGAGCTTGTCCGACAGCTTTACAGTCCAAATAGGTGCTTTCAGCAACCAAATAGATTTCCGCAACACTATTCGAATCCATCGCATAAGAAACGGGCAATCCCGAGGTCGAAGAGGCTTCCAGCACCACTTGGTCGCCAACTTTGAAATGACTCAAATCTTGTTCCCACAAAAGAGTTTGTTTAGCCTTGTTAATGGTTAGTATTCCAGAAGAATATGAGAAAATGTAATTATCGGCATTTCCGCCAGTCATTTCAATTTTATAAGTTCCAACATCGGAAGTCTTTGTTGCCGTAGTGCTTGCAGTTACTTTTTCGTTTATTACTGACTCATCCTCATTTTCCACAAAACCGAAGTATTTGATTTCAAATTCAGGATTTTCCTCGTTGTACGGTCGTTCATAATTGCCCACAGAAGCCAATAATGTACGTGGAGTGATGGTTAGTGCTCCATTGACATAGGAAATGGAATAGTTTGAGGCTGAAGCCCCTGAAACTTCAATTTCGTAAGTTCCAACGTTGCTTGAAAGGTTTGCAGTAGTTGAAAGCATCGGAGTTGCGGTTAAAATGCCTTCATCATCTCCATTCACAAAACCACTGCATATGTAGCTAAAGTCGGGATTTTCACTATAATATTGCCTTTCAGCATTATCAGCTTTAATAGTTAGCGGTGCAGGTGTTACGCTGAGAGTACCAGAGGTGATTCCGCTCAATTCGTAATTCATGGGCACACCGTTTACTGCATTAACAACATATTGACCAACTCCACTTGTTCGCGTAGCCTCTGTTTGGAAAGTCGGACTGGTTGCCCATCTTGGGGCTGTTTCCTCATTTTTCAAGCCATTGTATTCTATTGTGAATGCCGGATTTTGTGAGCCATAAAGTTTCGTCGCATCATTCACCTTCGCTGACAAAGGAGCCTTAGTCACCGTCAGTATTCCTGATTCATAAACGATTTCATAATTGGTCGCAGTGCCACCACTAAGCGTTATCGGATATTCTCCCACATCACTTGTTTTTGTTGCAGTTGTACTGATAGTCGGATGAGTAGTGATAACACTTTCGTCATCACCATCAGAGAATCCAGAATAGGAAACCTTGAATTGGGGATTATCTTCTCCATATTCTCGGCTTGCATTTTCCACTTTTGCTGCAAGTTTGAAAGGCTTAATCCTATAGCGATAGACTACATTAGTCGTAAATGATTCGTTGTCTTTTGTAAAAGTCACAGGTATCCAAACTTCATAATTTCCTATCTCGCTATTGAGTGTAGGCATTTCTAATGTTGCGGTATAGCCCTCAACATTATTAATCCAAGTTGTTGTTGGAGATTGACCTGTATATTCAAATTCGTATTCATCGAAGGTAATCATTTCAATGATTTGCGCATCTTCTTTTAATTTGAAAATATAAAAATCGGGAAACTTGTATGCTTCTTTATCGGGAACGTATGTTTTAGTTGTTACATACCAACCGCGTTTTTGATTATACTCATCGGAGATACATACAGGTGGTTGTGGACTTTTGTAAATAATAGACGAAAGATTTTCGCAACCCCCAAAAACCCAAGGATCAATGTGTTCTATATTGTGAGAAATAATTACAGACGTTAAATTCGTACATCCAGAAAAAACACGACTACCGATGCTCGTCACGGAGTTCGGAATGGTTACGCTTGTCAGGCCAGAGCAACGTGAGAATGCAAAATAACCGATGCTCGTCGCGGAGTTCGGAATGGTTACACTCGTTAGGCTAGAGCATTCAAAGAACGCCATCTCGCCGATGTCCGTCACGGGATAAGTGGCTCCGTTATAGGTCACGGATTCTGGAATAACCACGTTACCTGTGTATTCGTTGTAAGAATCATATTCGCTTCCACGATAACTAACGGACAACTCCGTTTTGTTATTCGCCCATTTGTAATAGATGGTTTTACCATCTGCGTTCGCCACCGCAATGTCGTGGGCTAACGCCCTCGCTCCTACCACGCTTAAAAGCGCAGTGAGCAGAAAAAATTTAATCTGTTTCATACGTAGTTTTTAGGTAACGTTTCTGAAAATGTCCTTATTTATCACTAAATTTCTACCATCTAACCCTTTAGGGGCTTCGATTCGTTTGCAAAAATACAATTTTTCTGGTAATTATACAAAAAATGGGTGAGATTTCTCATCTTTTCAAAAATAATTCCTCATTCTTCATTCTTCGTTCCTATTTTTTTCGTATCTTTGCGGAAAAATACAACGAAAACAACAATATTATGGCAACAAAACCTGAATTTAAGTACGCCCCGATGTTCCAGATGGGCGAGGACAAAACCGAGTATCGCCTTCTGACGAAAGAGGGTGTGACAACCGCCCAGTTCGAGGGCAAGGAAATTGTGAAGGTGTCGCGTGAGGCACTGACGCTGTTGGCTCAGCAGGCGTTCCACGATGTGGAATTTATGCTGCGCCGCGAACACAACCTGCAAGTGGCAGCGATTCTGAACGACCCCGAGGCGTCGGAAAACGACAAATACGTGGCGTTGCAGTTCCTGCGCAATGCCGAAGTGGCTGCGAAAGGCATCCTGCCGTTCTGTCAGGACACGGGCACGGCGATTATCCACGGCGAAAAGGGTCAGCAAGTCTGGACGGGATTCGAAGACGAGGAAGCCCTGTCGCTCGGTGTTTACAACACGTTTACGGAGGACAACCTGCGCTATTCGCAGAACGCACCGCTCAATATGTACGACGAGGTGAATACGCGCTGCAACCTGCCTGCACAAATCGACATCGAGGCTTGCGAGGGCGCGGAATATCACTTCGTGATGGTGGCGAAGGGTGGCGGTTCAGCCAACAAGACTTATTTCTACCCGATGACGAAGGCCACGATTCAAAACGAGGGTACGCTGCTGCCCTTCCTCGTCGAGAAGATGAAGTCGCTCGGCACGGCAGCCTGTCCGCCCTACCATATCGCGTTTGTCATCGGCGGCACTTCGGCAGAGAAAAACCTGCTGACCGTGAAACTCGCGTCGATTAAATACTACGACTCTCTGCCCACGACGGGCGACGAGACGGGACGAACCTTCCGCGACATCGACTTGGAGAAGAAACTGCTGAAGGAAGCCCATAAAATCGGGCTTGGCGCACAGTTTGGCGGCAAGCATCTGGCCCACGACATCCGCGTCATCCGACTGCCGCGCCACGGTGCTTCGTGTCCCATCGGAATGGGTGTTTCGTGCTCTGCCGACCGCAATATCAAGGCGAAAATCAACCGCGACGGCGTTTGGTTGGAGAAAATGGACTCGAACCCTGCCGAACTGATTCCCGCCGAGTACGCGAAGGCTGGCGAGGGCAAGAACACGATTGTCATCGACCTCGACAAAGGCATCGATGCCGTGCGCAAGGAACTGTCGAAATATCCCGTTTCGACCCGCGTAAACCTGAAAGGCACGATTATCGTAGCCCGTGAC
>Ga0265301_10003210_pt1 | contig 17561 bp, 15 predicted proteins | sample AusTroGonzalo_MG_2_FD_193488 | JGI IMG/M metagenome (GOLD analysis project Ga0265301, IMG submission 193488) | Bovine rumen microbial communities from tropical cattle in Woodstock, Queensland, Australia - Gonzalo_04 | ecosystem: Host-associated > Mammals > Digestive system > Stomach > Rumen ... | reverse complement strand
TGGTCCGCTCGACCAGGGCTGGTGGTGTGACGGATTATATACCGCTCCATGCGATGAAGCATTGAAATACGACATTCAGAAAACAAAAGATTTCGGTTTTAACATGATTCGTAAGCATGTGAAAGTGGAACCAGCACGTTGGTATTACTGGTGCGACCAACTCGGAATCATAGTGTGGCAGGATATGCCATCAGGTGGTCGCGGTCCGGGCTGGGTCACCGACAGATATTTCGATGGCGCATTGAGTGCGAGAACGCCAGAATCGGAAGCGACATATAAAAAAGAATGGAAAGAAATCATCGATTATCTGTATTCGGTGCCTTCGATAGGCGTCTGGGTGCCGTTCAACGAGTCGTGGGGACAGTTCAAAACCCCTGAAATCGTTGAGTGGACAAAGAGTTACGACCCGTCGAGGTTGGTGAATCCGGCATCGGGTGGCAACCACTATCCTGTGGGCGATATTTTGGATATCCACAACTATCCTGATCCTGAGATGTATTTCTACGAGCCAGAGAAAGCCACTGTTTTGGGCGAATATGGCGGAATCGGACGCAAAATCGAGGGACACACATGGGTTCCGTCAAAAGGATGGGGCTATGTGGAATATGACACTGAGGAAAAAGTCACCGACACCTACGTGGAATATGCAAACAAACTGCTGGAACTCATTCCGCAGGGCTACTCGGCGGCTGTCTATACCCAGACAACTGACTGCGAGGTTGAGCTAAACGGCTTGATGACATACGATAGGGAAGTGGTGAAGCTCAATGAAGCGAGGATTAGAGAGATAAACCTGAAGATTTCAAACTACTTCAAGAAATAAAAAATGGACGGCACGCCGTCCATTTTTTGCATTAATACAACACTGTGTATTAATCCTCAACGATAGCTTCGTTAGGGCAAACGCTTGCGCATGTGCCGCATGAAACGCAGTTATCAGCGTTGATTGAATAGATGCTACCTTCTGAAATAGCGCCGACTGGGCACTCGTCGATGCAAGTACCGCAAGCTACACAGCTGTCTAAAATTTTGTATGCCATAATTTTAATTAGTTTAGAAAATTTTTGCAAAGATATAGGTTTTTCCAATACACAACAACATTTTGAAAAAATATTTTTTTTTGCTTTTTTATTAAAAAATATATACTTACCTTTGCAGAAAAATTGAGAAGGGTCTCAATACATGTTGAAAATTATCTAAGTTATTAAAATACAATAAATTAAATTTAGTTTCTTATGGCTAACAGAACAAAAGTTGTAGAACTTGAACACGTAGTTATCCGTTTTGCGGGTGACTCTGGCGACGGTATGCAGCTGACAGGAAACCTGTTTTCCGATTCAACAGCTCTGGCAGGCAACGATTTTGCCACCTTCCCAGACTATCCAGGTGAAATCCGCCCACCACAAGGCACTGTGTCTGGTGTCTCCGGATTCCAAGTACATTTTGGACATAAACCAGTCCATACAACAGGCGACCTTTGCGATGTGCTCGTCGCAATGAACCCTGCTTCAATTAAAGCTAACATGCGTTGGCTCAAACCTGGCACCACCATCATCTTCGATGTTGACTCTATGAATGACAAGGCTCTTGAAAAAGCCGGTTACACATCAGACCCGACACAAGATGACACCCTCAGCCAGTATAAAGTCGTCAAAGCCCCTATCACCTCGATGACACTCGAGGCTTTGAAAGATTTCGGCTGGGACCGCAAAGCCATGCTCAAGTCAAAGAATATGTTCGCTCTCGGTATCGTGATGTACCTCTTCAACCGCGATATCACAATGTTGAACGCATATTTCAACAACAAATTCAAGAACAAACCTGAAGTTATCAAGGCAAACCAGACTGTCGTCGCAGCAGGTTACAGCTACGCTGACACAATGGAGGTCTTCGCCAATACATATCGTATCGAGCCTGCAAACCTTCCAAAGGGCAAATACCGTGACATCACCGGTAACGTCGCCACAGCATGGGGTTTGATGGCAGCTGCCGAGCGTTCAGGCCGTCAGATCTTCTGCGGTTCATATCCTATCACTCCGGCAACCGATATCCTTGCAGAGTTGGTGAAATATAAGAACTTGAAAGTCAAGGCTTTCCAGGCTGAAGACGAGATTGCAGGTATCTGCTCCTCACTCGGCGCCTCATTTGCTGGCTGCCTCGCAGTGACCACAACATCAGGTCCTGGTCTCTCACTGAAGTCAGAAGCCCTCGGCCTCGCAGTCATGACAGAGCTTCCGCTCGTCCTCGTTGACGTTCAGCGTGGCGGCCCTTCAACAGGTCTCCCAACAAAGGCTGAGCAGAGCGACCTCATGCAGGCTATCTACGGCCGTAATGGCGATGCTCCTCTTATCGTCATGGCAGCACGTAGCTCGTCAGACTGCTTCTATGCAGCATACGAAGCCGCTAAGTTGGCAATGGAGCACATGACACCTGTCATCCTCCTCACCGACGGTTCGCTCGGCAACGGTTCGGAAATCCTCCGAATCCCAAGAGTAGCTGACCTTCCTGAAATCGTTCCTCCGATTGCAAAGGCAAACGACCCAGAATGGCAGCCTTACAAACGTGATGAGGAAAAACTTCGCAGATTGTGGGCTATCCCAGGCACAGAAGGTCTCCGTCACCGTATCAGCGGTCTTGAGAAGGCCAACGGTACTGGCAACCTTTCACTCGACCCGAAGAACCACCAGCTTATGGTTGAACTTCGTGAAGAGAAAGTGCAGCGCGTCGCCAACTACATCCCTGAACAGGAAATCACTGGCGATCCTAACGCTGACCTCCTCGTGGTGAGCTGGGGCGGCACATACGGCGTTGTCCTCTCAGTTGTCGAGAAGATGCTCGAAGAAGGCAAGTCAGTCGCTCATGCACACTTCCGCCACATCATGCCTCTGCCAAAGAACACTAAAGAGGTGTTGAGCGGTCACAAGAAGATTTTGGTCTGTGAAAACAACAACGGTCAGTTTGTGAACTACCTCAGAGAAAAGATGCCTGACTTCAAATACGAACAGTACAACAAGATTCAGGGTCTCCCATTCCTCACAGCAGAGTTAGAAAATAAGTTTAATGACCTTTTAAAATAAGATTGCTATGGAAAACACAAATATGAATAATCAGGTTATTAATCTTACTAAAGAAGATTTCGTTAACGATCAGATAGTGAAATGGTGCCCAGGCTGCGGTGACCATGCTATTTTGAAGGTTTTGCAGGACGTGTTCCCGAAACTTGGAAAGAGAAAAGAAGACATCGCTGTCATCTCAGGTATCGGTTGCTCATCACGTTTCCCGCACTATATGAACACCTACGGATTCCACAGCATCCACGGCCGCGCTTGCGCTATCGCAACGGGTGTGAAGCTTGCAAATCCTAACCTCTCGGTGTGGATCGTCACTGGTGACGGCGACTGCACAGCTATCGGTGGTAACCACTTCATCCATGCTGTCCGCCGTAACATGGACATGAACCTCCTTCTGTTCAACAACCGTATCTATGGTATGACAAAAGGCCAGTTCTCACCATGTACTTTCCGTGGCACAGTCACCAAGACATCTCCACAAGGCACTTACGAAGATCCATTCAACGTTGGTGAACTCGTCATCGGCGCTGGTGGCAAATTTTTCGCCCGTGGCGTTGATATCAACACCAAGGAACTCGAAGATATCTGCATGAGAGCTAAGAATCACGACGGTATGTCGGTCATCGAGGTGCTCCAGAACTGTATGATTTTCTCGAACGGCGTTCACGAAAACATTACAGGCAAGGATGTCCGCGACGATATGCAGGTGAAGTGCGAACACGGCAAACCGCTCATCTTCGGTAAGAACAGAGATAAAGGTCTCCGTCTCAACGGAACAACACTCGAAGTCGTCACAATCGGCGAAAACGGCATCACAGAAAAGGATATCCTCGTTCACAACGAGAAAGAAGAGAACACAGGTATCCACATGATGCTCGCCCACATGATGCCTCCAGCGTTCCCAGTCGCTATCGGCGTTATCCGCAACGTGGATGCCCCGACATACGACGACTGCCTCATTGATGTCATCGACCGCGAAAGCGCCAAGTCGAACATCAAGACCGTTGATGACCTGCTCAACAGCGGCACAACATGGGATATTAAATAATATCTCAATAATAAAAACGAAAAAATCCCGCCCACGTGACGGGATTTTTTTTATTTTTGCAGTATGAAAAAGTCATTTAAACCTGGTACAATGTTATACCCCCTGCCAGTGGTGATGGTTTCGTGCGGCGACAGCCCCGAAAATTACAACATCATCACTGTGGCATGGACCGGAACGATATGCTCCGACCCACCGATGTGCTATATCTCGATAAGGAAAAACCGTCATTCTTATGAGATAATTAAGAGAACGGGGGAGTTTGTGATAAATCTCACGACAGATGCCTTGGCAAAAGCCACTGACTGGTGCGGAGTGCGTTCGGGAAAAGATTATAACAAATTCAAAGAGATGCATCTTACACCCGAGAAAGCGCAGGTGGTGAATGCTCCGTTAATAGCTGAGTCACCACTGAATATTGAATGTAAAGTTGTGGAAATCAAAGAATTAGGCTCTCATGACATGTTTGTGGCTCAAGTGGTGGCAGTCAACGGCGATGAAAAATATTTCGACCCAAGCACAGGGCTTTTCCAACTCAATCAAGCAGAGTTGATAACATATTCGCACGGAAAATACTACACTTTGGGTAAAAAAATAGGAAAATTCGGCTTCTCCGTCGAGAAGATTCAACATAAAAGGAAAAAGTAATGGACTATATCAAAGTTAAAGGCCTCCAAAAGGATGAAGTCATTGGTCTGGTGAAAGAATGGATAAAGTTATATCCTCACTCTTTCAATCCAGAAGTGAATCTTTGGTTTTATGAACTCCCTGATAATCAGGTGATTATTGGGCTGCATGACGATTTGAGCACATTGGCAGTGAGCCTCTTGGTGATTTATCTCACTTCGGCATTGAAAGACAATTCTGATGGCGAAAACGTGGTGGCATATCTTACGGTTGACGATAATGAAATACTTTTGAAGCAGAATTATGGCCGTCGCGCAAAAATCGTGGCGAAAGGTACCGACGACGACAATACTGGCGTGATAATCCTGCTTGAAAACAATTATTGCGTCGATTATTATTTCCGCGGTAAGGCACATAAGATTAAAGACTCAAATCTCGTTTTTGAGGAGCCAAATGATGTGGAAGGCATTGAAAATGCTGAGAAAGACGAGATTTTTGTCGGCGATATCATCCCGAAGAAGAAGATTGAACAGTCGCTTGAACCTGATGCCTCGCCTTGGAAAAAACTGATGTGGTACGCCATCTGCACCGCTGTCGGCCTCGGCCTCGGATTCTTACTGGTTTATTTGTTTTCTTAATATGATTGAAAAGTTCCAAAACTACATCGAGTCGCAACACCTTATTAATAAAGGTGACCGCATTCTCGTTGCCTTGAGTGGTGGCGTCGATTCGATGGTGCTGGCGGAACTTCTTAGGCTGAGTGGATACGACATCACTTTCGCACACTGCAACTTCCACTTGCGTGGCATTGAATCAGATGGTGATGAGCAGTTTGTGCGCGAATACGCCGAAAGGGTGGGAGTGAAGCTCTTCGTCCGCCAGTTCGATACCTTGGAATACGTTGAAACACAAAAGATTTCAGTCGAGATGGCCGCACGCGAGTTGCGCTACGCCTGGTTTAACGACATGATAAATGCCAGCGGCCAACTGCTTGCTCTAGCTCACCATGCCGATGACCAAATTGAAACGTTTTTCATCAACCTTTTGCGTGGCTCCGGCATCAAAGGCCTGAAAGCTATGCAGCCACGTAATGGACTGTATATCAGGCCATTGCTATGTGCTTCACGTGAAGAAATCAAACAATTTGCAATTGAAAACAGTATCCAATGGCGCGAGGATAGCACCAACAACGACACCGTTTATTTAAGGAACAAAATCCGCCATGATCTGATGCCGGTTTTCGACAGCATCAAGCCCGAGGCAAGAGAGAAAATTCTCGAATCTGTCAATCATCTGGCATCTGAAAATCAATTATATAGAGAACTTTTAAAGGAAAAAATGTCCCAAATCGAGACGGTTGACGGCGTCTTGCATACAATTAAAAAATGTCATTTCGCCCGACCGCAGGGAGTGGAGAAATCTCATGCAAATGATTCTCTTCAACTTCTTTTTGAGTGGCTTCGTCCCTTCGGCTTCTCCTTCTCCCAGTGCGAATCAATCCTCGCTTCTCTTGATTCGGAACCTGGAAAAGAATTCTATTCCGCTGAGTATCAATTAGTTATCGAAAAAGATACTATCGAGGTCTTTCCAATCGAGTTGACAGATAATCTTCTGACTCCAGGCTTGTCATATTCGAAATATCCTGTACAGACAACGCCTGCGTTGTCCCTACTGGTAAAAGACAATCCCAATGTGGCTCAACTCGATTTTGACAAACTGAAGTTCCCATTGCGCGTTCGTCATTGGTGGCATGGCGACCGTTTCCATCCTCTGGGACTTAAAGGCACAAAATTGGTCTCCGATTTCTTTAACGACAACGGTTTTACCACTTTCCAGAAGCGAAACACACAGATTATCACCGATTCAGAGGGCGAAATCGTTTGGATTGTTGGCTATCGTATCGACGACAGATTTAAAATCACAGAAAAGACTAAAACTATTTATGAAATAAAATTTGGAGATTAAAAATAATTTCCATATTTTTGTAGCTTGTATTGAATATACGAGTATTAAAATTAAATCATTGATAATCAATTAACTATGAAAAAACTTAAATTGTTTTTCGCTTTAATTATTGCATTTATAGTGCCATTGACATCATTTGGCCAGGTTTTTGATCCTGTACAGTGGAGTTTTTCGACAGAAGCATTGGGTAACAACGAATACAACGTGATTTTTAAGGCTACTATCGATGCCGGTTGGCACGTCTATTCGCAAAATATTGATGAAGGCGGTCCTGTCCCGACAACATTTACATTCGCTGAATCATCTGAGTATGAACGACTTGGCGAAGTGATGGAAGGCGAGGCTATAGTGCTTCAGGATCCTGTTTTTCAGATGGAGCTGCGTTATTTCGAGAAAGAAGCCATTTTCACCCAAAAAGTAAAAGTCCTTGGAAAAGAGCCTGTCGCAGTAAAAGGCGAGCTTGAATATATGGTTTGCAATGATGGCCAGTGTCTGCCTCCTACACCAGTGGAGTTTGACATTAACATCGATGGCGGAACATTGTCAAACGCTGACGCGAAAGAAGGTGACAGCCTTATTTCTATGATACTTCAGGCAATTTTGTGGGGCTTGGCAGCATTGCTCACCCCATGCGTATTCCCGATGATCCCGATGACAGTGTCGTTCTTCCTGCATGGCAGCGAAAACAAGGCAGCTGGCCGATTCAAAGCCATTATGTACTTCATTTTCATAGTGCTGCTTTACACATTGCCAATCGCAATCATCATCATGGTGACATGGATCTTTGGTGGTGACAGCGTCACAGGCGACATATTCAATTGGTTATCAACACATTGGATTCCGAATATTATCTTCTTCCTGGTGTTTATGGTGTTTGCTGCCTCGTTCTTCGGAGCTTTCGAAATAGTGCTTCCGAGCAGCTTGGTAAACAAATCGGATGCCAACTCCGAGAAGAAAGGTCTCGCAGGCGTGTTCTTCATGGCTTTGACTCTTGTTTTGGTGTCGTTTGCCTGCACCGGACCTATAGTGGGCACAGTGCTTATCAAATCGACATCAGGCGAGTTCTGGACACCAATCCTCACAATGTTCTGCTATGCAGTGACATTTGCGTTGCCGTTTGCACTCTTCGCAATGTTCCCGTCAATGCTGAAAAACCTGCCAAAGAGCGGTGGCTGGCTCAACACAGTGAAGGTTATCCTCGGTTTCGTTGAAGTCGCGCTCGGCTTCAAGTTCCTGAGCGTCGCCGACCAGACATACCACTGGCATCTGCTCGACCGCGAGGTGTATCTCGGCATCTGGATTGTGTGCTTTACCATGCTCGGCTTCTATCTCCTTGGCAAAATCAGATTTAAAAATGACGACCCTGTCGAGTCTATAGGCGTGGGACGTTTGATATTGAGTATCATTACATTTACCTTTGTAGTATATATGATTCCTGGTATGTGGGGCGCTCCTTTGAAGGCTCTCTCGGGCTATCTGCCACCACAACAAACCCTCGATTTCGACCTCAAACGTATCAACCAAGAGAATGCCGACAAGGTTATTGAGTTTATACAGCAGAATGTGAAGGCGGTACCTGCAGGTCAAGTCGAGCAGCAGGCTGCGAAACCTGTCGCTGAACTCTGCGAAGAGCCTCGTTTTAATGATATCTTCCATCTGCCTCACGGATTGAAGGGCTACTTCGATTATGAGCAGGCACTCGCTTGCGCAAAGGCACAAAACAAGCCTCTATACGTCGATTTCACAGGTCACGGATGTGTCAACTGTCGTGAGATGGAAGCCAACGTGTGGAGCGATCCGCGTGTTTTGAAGATGTTGCGTGAGGACTATATCATCGTGGCGCTTTACGTTGATGACAAGACCAAACTCCCTGAGGAAGAGTGGGTTATGGGCGGCGATGGTAAGATGAAGAAGACTATCGGCCGCAAATATGCCGACTTCCAGATCTCGAAATTTGGCACCAACGCCCAGCCGTACTACTGCCTCATGGGTCATAACGGCGAGCTTCTTCACGAGCCTCGTGCCTACAATCTCGACAAGGACGGCTTTGTCCAGTTCCTGAAAGAAGGCTTGGAGAATTTCAAGAATGAAGTCTCGGTAAGAAATATCAATGAATAGACTTTTTTGCAAAAAAATATATCTTTTTTGTAATTTATAAAATTATTTTACTATCTTTGCAGTGTCATCAGTCTCAAAGACTAATGACAGACATATTGGAAAGACGGTAATCTATTATTATATTTGAATATGATAAGATTAGGTTATACTCCCGCGCTTTTCTTGTATGTTTTGTCAGAGTTGATTTAAGATTGACATTGGGAGTTTGTCAAATTGTTAATGGTTATCCTAAGTATTAAGGTAGTTTTAAATTATGAAAAAACTTTTGTTTATTGCAATGTTGCTGTTAATGGCTTTGTCGGCAGCAGCTCAATCTCAAGCTAAAAAGGTGGCAATTCTTGAGACAATTGATAAAGAAGGTAATGTTAGCTACGGCGTTAAGTTGATGGTGAGAAGTAATCTTACAAAAGCCGTCTCAAATGCACCTGGATATGAGGGCTACGACCGTGTCAATATGTCACAAATTATGGGTGAGCAGGATTTCCAACGTACTGGTGTTGTTAATGAAGAGCAAATCAAAAGATTGGGAGAAATTTCTGGTGCTGATTACATTGTCGTTTCAGAAGTTGCAAAGATTGGTGAAACAGATATTATTGTTACAGCTACAATTTTAAATGTTGAGACAGCACAGACAATTGGAGCAGATAACGCTCTTATGACTACAACAGCATCTGATATCCAACATGGCTGTGAATCTCTTGCCAATAGGTTGCTTGGTATGGAAGACCCTAATACCAAAAATACAACGTCTAATGGGGATAAAACCTTTATGTCAAAGATTAAGGGTAAAATAACTAATAATAATACTAATACTAATAATAATACTAAAACTAAAACATCTGGAAATGTTGATGTCCCATTAGAGACAAATGAAAAATTGGGTGCATTAGTAACTTTCCCAGATGGTACCCAAGGAGTGGTATTCTATCTTGAAAATGGCAGGGGACTTGCAGTGTCACTAACGGAAAGAGAACTGAAATGGGATGCTAATCGCAAGAATGAAGATATCATTGCTCTTGATAATATCGATGAAAACAACCATCCTTTTATATATGGAGAAGGAGAAAAGAATACTTTGGCAATTATCCAACAATTAGGAACTAATGCTAATGCGGCTAATTGGTGTACAACAATGGGAGAAGGCTGGTATTTGCCAAGTTCCGGCGAATTGTATTATCTTATGACCGTGTCAAAAAAAGGCTCACCTGTGTATAACAAACTCACTTCTATGGGAGCAAGATTGGACGGATGGTATTGGGCAAGTACCGAACATAACAGAAAAGAAGCTATGAATATAAGCGATGGAGGAACGGTGTTTACTGAAGACAAAGATTCTGAAGTTAAAGTTCGAGCCATTAGAGCTTTTACAGAATAATAAGAGTCAACTCCTGTTAAAAAATAAAGAGACGAGGCAAACTCGTCTCTTTTTTGTTGGATTCTAATCTGTGTAATCTGTGAGAGATTATTTCCCAGCAAAATGCTGATAAAACTGCACAATCGTCTCGATTCCTTTGAAGAAATGATCGACTCGGTAGTTCTCGTTAGGTGAGTGGATGGCGTCTTCGCCGAGACCGAAGCCCATCAAGATAGACTTGATTCCCAACACTTTCTCGAATCTTGCGATAATCGGGATGGAACCGCCACTTCTCATAGGGATAGGCATCTTGCCGAAGGTGTCGAAATATGCCTGCTCTGCCGCTTTGTATGCAGGATACTCTACTGGGCAGCCATATGCCTCGCCACCATGTAAGGTCGTCACCTTAACTGTCACATAATCAGGAGCTATGCTCTCGAAATATTCTTTGAACAGCTTGCCAATCTTCTCATGGTCTTGGTTAGGTACCAAACGGCATGAAATCTTGGCGTATGCCTTCGACGGAAGCACTGTCTTCGAGCCTTCGCCAGTGTAACCGCCCCAGATGCCGCAAAGGTCGAATGTCGGACGAATACCGGTTCTCTCAATCTTGGTATATCCTTTTTCGCCACGTAATGCCTTGACATTCAGTGATTTTTTAAACTCTTCCTCGTTGTAAGGTGCCTTGTTGAGCATCTCGCGCTCCTTTGCCGATGACTCGACGACATCGTCGTAGAAATGAGGGATGGTGATGTGGTTGTTCTCGTCCATCACGCCAGCAACCATCTCGCACAAGGTGTTGATAGGGTTGGCAACGGCGCCACCAAACAATCCTGAATGCAGGTCAGCGTTCGGACCAGTGACTTCCACTTCCCAGTATGCCAAACCACGCAAACCTGTAGTGATTGAAGGAGTGTCGTGCGAAATCATGCTGGTGTCGGAAACCAGGATGACATCGGCTTTTACGAGGTCTTTGTATTCCTCAATCCACTTCGAGAGGCTGCCTGAACCTATCTCTTCCTCGCCTTCGAGCATGAACTTCACGTTGCAGTGGAGAGTGCCGGTCTTCATCATTGTCTCGAAAGCCTTGGCATGCATGAAAGCCTGGCCTTTGTCGTCGTCAGCGCCACGTGCCCAGATCTTGCCGTCCTTGATGACTGGCTCAAATGGGTTGGTATGCCACAGCTCGATAGGATCGACAGGCATCACGTCGTAGTGACCATAAACCAACACAGTCGGCAGCTTAGGGTCGATGATTTTTTCGCCATAGACGATAGGGTTGCCTTCTGTAGGCATCACTTCCGCCTTGTCGGCACCAGCCTTCAATATGCTGTCGCGCCAATATTCAGCTGCCTTGATCATATCCGGCTTGTGCGCTGATTCCGAGCTGATTGAAGGAATTCTGATCAACCCGAATAACTCTTCCAAAAAACGATTTTCGTTTTCCTTGATGTAATTCTTAACTTTTTCCATATTTATTTCTTTTTATAATATTTCAAACTCATTTCGTTGCCATCGAATTCCGCGTAAGTGTAGTCCCAGATCCAGTTTCCAACTACCGTTGTCACTGCGTGGTCGCCGGTTTTGTACTGCATCGGCTTGTGCTGGTGCCCAAACACGAAGAAATCTATAGTCGGGTCTTTCTCATACTCAGCCTTCGCGTATTTGTAAAGACGTGTGTTCTCCACATATTTATAATAATTGCCTTCCGATTCTTTCTTCAGTTTCTTAACTCTATGATTGTGAGACCATTTTAATGCCACTTTGATGCCAAAGTCAGGGTGGATATGGCGGAAACACCATTGCAAGAACCTGTTTTCGAACACGCTTTTGAGGAATTTGTATCCGCCGTCGCCTTCGCCGCGTCCGTCGCCGTGCACGAGGAAGAATTTCTTGCCTTTGAGCATCATCACCTCTGGGTCTCTATGTACTTGAATACCAATCTCTTCCTGGAGATATGAGAACGTCCAGAGATCGTGGTTGCCGGCAAAAAGATGCACAGGGATGCCGCTGTCGATAAAATCGGCGAGCTTCCCAAGCAAACGTACGTGTCCGCGCGGAATCACGGTCTTATATTCGTACCAGAAATCAAACAAATCGCCCATGAGGAACAGCTCCTCGCATGATTCTTTGATTGAATCAAGGAACTCGAGAAGCATCTTCTCACGCCTTTGGCTGTCTTCCAAAGTGGGAACTCCGAGATGAAAGTCTGTTACGAAATAAATCTTATTCATGATTGATTATCAGAGTTTTATCTCGTCAAGGCGTTTAAACATCTCTTGTATGATTGCTGTCATTTTCGGCTCTGCTACATTGGCGGCGTTGAGCACCTCTTCGTGTGTGACTTCTACAGGAATCTCTTGTCCGCCCAGGTCGGTAATGACCGACACGGCAAATACTGGCAGTCCGCAGTGGCGTGCCACGATAACCTCAGGCACCGTTGACATTCCAACGCAGTCGCCACCTATTATGCGATAGTAACGGTATTCGGCTGGAGTCTCATATGACGGACCTGAATCAGCGACATAAACGCCATGCTGCACATGTATATCCAGTTTCTTGGCGATATCATCAGCCAAAGCAATTAACCTGTGGTCGTAAGGCTGGCTCATCTCAGGGAAACGAGTTCCGATTCTGTCGTCGTTTGGTCCAATCAACGGATTTGGCAACAGGTTGATGTGATCTGTTATGAACATAATGTCGCTTACACGGAAGCTCTGGTTGATGCCACCGCTGGCATTTGAAAGCACTAACAGCTTGATACCCAAATATTTAAGTGTACGAATGGGGAATGTCACTTCTTTGGTGCTGTAGCCTTCATAATAATGGAAACGGCCTTGCATAGCCGCAACTTTACGGCCACTCAACATGCCGAAAACCATTTGTCCTTTATGGCCTTTTACTGTAGAAACCGGGAAATTGGGAATATCTGTAAATGGTATTGTATATTGAATATCCATGACATTCACCAATCCGCCTAAGCCTGAGCCTAAAACAATACCGATCTCCGGTTCAAAACCATTTGTCTTAGATTTGATAAAATCTACTGTCTCAAGAATTTTTTCCAACATATTCTAAAACCAAATTATTAAATATTTCTTCTTCTTTTTTATCGTTGAAACGCACCTCAATCGGGATAATGAATAGCGGCACGTTGTCAAGCTTATTCAAATACGATGCTTTTGTCAGTCGCATCATGTCTTTTTCTGTGGTAACCAATATTTTGTTTTTGCCAATCACACTGTTGAAACCGTCAATAATCACATCGATATCTTCATCTGTGAAGCAATGATGGTCATCGTAGTAGTTGGTAATCAATGTGTTGTATTTTCTCTTCAGATGGTCTTCAAGAGGGTAGGGGTTTGCTATTCCGCAAAACAGATACACCGACTTCATGTCTTGTAAGTTGGTGGCTCTTGCAGCACTTGTTATTGGGGTAAGCTCTTGAAAATCAATATATGTGAAGAAAATTTTCTGATATGGCTTGGCCTTTATCAAACCCATCAGGTCACGTTTGTCATAAGGCAAAAGCACCCTGGGCGATTTTGTAACTATTATAATATCAGCGCGTTTTGCGGCACTTTTCACATCGCGGAGTCTTCCTGCCGGAACGAGCATGTCTTTTGCGTAAGTGTTGTAATACTCTGTCAGCAAAATGTTGAGTCCCGGTTTAATCTTGCGGTGTTGGTATGCGTCGTCAAGAAGAATGACATCGGTATCGGGAGCGAATGCCATCAGGTTTTCAACACCTTCGCAGCGGTTTTCATCGACAGCCACATATATGTTGTTGAATTTCAAATGATATTGAAGTGGCTCGTCGCCGATATCTTCGTAACCAGTGTCGTGTTTGGCAAGGATGTAACCCTTTGTTTTTCTGCCGTAGCCGCGACTTAAAACCGCCACATTTGCCATGTCTTTCAAAAGCTTGATGAGGTATTCGGTGTGCGGCGTTTTTCCTGTGCCGCCAAATGCCAGATTGCCAATGCAGATTGTCGGGACACTGAAACTCCTCGATTTCAATATCCCCGCATCATACAGCCAGTGGCGAAAGTTTAACACTATCGCGTAAAGCCATGATAAAGGTGCCAACAATCTGTTCATCTGATACTTTTAAATACAAACGTACAAATATACGAAATATTTTTGATTCGCGCGTTATTATTTTTATTATTTTAGCGAAAAATTTTGAAATGCAGAAAGTTAGTGAAATAGTTGGTTGCATCACCGATATTGCTCCGCTGAAATGGCAGGAGTCGTGGGACAATGCCGGACTGCTGGTTGGAGATGCTAATATGTTGATAGACAAAGTGTTGGTGACGCTGGATGTGACCGAAGCTGTCGTTGATGAGGCTATAGAAAAAGGTTTCCATCTTGTGATAAGCCATCACCCGCTGATTTACAAGCCTTTGCAGCATCTCTTGCCGGAAAACACTATCGAGCGCACCATTATTAAGGCGATAAAAAACGATATAGCGATTGCCTGTATGCACACAAATCTCGACAACAGCTATCTCGGTGTGAGTAAATGGCTTGCGGATAGAATCGGACTTAAAAATCTTGAAATTTTGGAGCCAATTTCCACTGACGATGAAGTTGTGACGGGTGGAGGTATGGTCGGTGAACTCGAAAAAGCGCTTGATGAGACCGATTTTTTAACCCTTGTGAAAAAAAATCTCAATGCAAAAGCACTTCGCCACTCCGATTTTTTAGGCAAGAAAATCAAAAAAGTGGCTGTTTGCGGCGGCTCAGGTTTTTTCTTGTTGAATAATGTAAAGCATTGTAATGCAGACGCTTACATTACTGGTGACGTGAAATATCACGACTTTTTTGAGGCCGACGGCAAGCTTCTTTTGGTCGATGCCGGCCACTATGAAACAGAACAATTTACAAAAGAATTAATTGCTGATGCAATTATTAAAAAATTTTGTAATTTTGCAGTTTCAATTTCGAGCGTGAAAACTAACTCGATAAATTATTTTGTATAAATATTAAATATTACATAAATGGCTGACAATCAGGAAATTAAGCTCAACGAGGAAGAACAGATTGAAATTACCGTTGAAAAGAAATTGGTTGCACTTTACACCTTGCAACAGATTGATTCTAAGATAGATAGGATCCGCATCGTGCGTGGCGAGCTGCCGGAAGCAGTGCAGGACCTGGAAGACGAAGTGGCTGGTCTTGAGACCCGTATCAGTCACTATAACGAGGACTTGAAAAAGTTGAACACCGACGTTACAAACTACAAAATCAAGATCAAAGAAACACAAGCTTTGATAAAGAAATATGAGGAACAGCAGAATCAGGTGCGTAACAGCCGTGAATATGATTCATTGACAAAAGAGACTGAGTATCAATCACTTGAAATTCAGCTTTGCGAAAAGAGAATCAAAGACGCGACAGTTAAAATCGAGGATATCAAGACAAATCTCGAGGCTACTGAAAAGAAACTCGCTGACCGTAAGAATGACCTCGTGGTGAAACAGTCGGAGCTTAACTCAATCGTTGAGGAGACTGAGAAAGAAGAGGAAGAACTCGTCGAGAAGTCGAAGGAAAGCGAAGCTATGATCGAGGATCGTCTGCTTGCCGCATACAAACGCATCAGAAAAGGTGCCAGAAACGGTTTGGCAGTCGTGCAAATAGAGCGTGACGCCTGCGGTGGATGCTTCAATAAGATCCCGCCACAACATCAGCTCGATATCCGTATCCACAAGAAGATTATCGTTTGCGAATACTGCGGCCGTATCTTGGTTGACCAAGACATTATCGACCAGTACAACGCACAGAACTGATAATTATCAGTCTAATCTGAACTTAAGAGAGATGACCACCTGATGTATGTTGGTCGTCTCTTTTATTTTTGTGTCGTCGGCAACCCTATCGCCACTTGTATTTGTGTAATAGGCAGAATACATTGAGTATTGCGAATACAAGTCAAATGTGTTATTGCGCTGGCTCAAGACGTATGCCAGGTCGATGGTGAATGTGTGGTAAGTATAGCCGAAACCGCATGAATAAGATGTGGTTCTGAGGTCTTCCTTATCGAACCCGAAAGGGCTGCCGTAGATGGCGTAACCTGCACGGAATGCGAGGGTCTGCCAACGCCATTCTGTTCCAAATCGGAGGTTTGAAGTGCCTCTGTAATTCTCTTTGATATAGTCGTTAAGCGTGCTAAAGTTATAGTTGTAACTCGAGGCGCGCATTCTGCTGTAATCGACATATTCGTAGTCGCCTGTAATCATGCCGAAGTTACCGAATATCAAGGCAGCGCTGGCATTCAGACGATAAGGCGTGGTCACCGTGTAGTTGTAAGTGCCTGTCGGAGACTGGTTTGAGTGAGGACCACTGCGATCTGGATCTTCAGGAATTTGTAAAAAATAAGAATATGTCTCGGTATTCCAGCTCTCATCAATCTTATATAAAGAAGGTGTGTGGAAGGCAGCTCCTACACGCAGCCACTTCACGGGATAGACTATAGCTCCGATTTTGGCGTTAATGCCAGCACCTGAGCTTTTAACAGTCTCTTTCTGTGACCAGTTTCTTAGATATCCAGAATTCAGATTCGTCTCTTTGTATTCCTTCGTAACAGTTCTGTCGAAATATGGTATATTGACCGACGCACCGAGAAATAGTCTGTCGTTGATGTTGAAACCAGTCGCGAAACTGAACTCACGTGATGCGCCACGTTTGTTGACACCGTATTGCTGGTTAAGACCGCCTTGTGGTACATAACTGTCGATCGTGCCATCATCATAGAAATCAAGGAGATAGGTATCCCAAATAGGTAAGATGCTGTTTGGAGAATAGTCTTCCAGGGCAAATTTGTCGAGAATGCCGTTTTGGTACAATTCCTCGATATACGCGTCGATGAGGGACGTGTTCGGGTTGTCCCCTTTGACGTATGAGTTAAATGTGTAGTTGTTTAACCTGTTGATGCCCAATGCAAAACTCACTGATTTGAGTGAGCTGTTGTTGTAGCTTTGGGTCCATGTAAGGCCGATATTGTTCATGGGCAGTTTGAATGCTCTGTCGTCGCCACTGCCGTTTTTGTATTTTGAGTCGGTGGATATGGCATAGAACTCGGGTGTGAATACCAACGTCGCTTTGCGGAACATGCCAAGTCCGGCAGGGTTGATTGCTATTGCTGAGAAGTCGGAGCCGACGGCGCCCATGGCGTTGCCCATCGCGGCGCTTTTGGCTGTTCCCTGATAATAAATCGAAGAGAAGTCAAACAGGTCGCTGTCGTCCTGAGCCATTGCAAGGAATGGGACCAATAATGATATGATTAAAAATATCTTTTTCATGGTTTAACTTATTAACTGTTAATTATCTTCTGCCGCCGCCGCTGCTTCGTACTGCGCCGCCGCCGTTACCGCCGCGT
>Ga0265301_10003203_pt1 | contig 17598 bp, 18 predicted proteins | sample AusTroGonzalo_MG_2_FD_193488 | JGI IMG/M metagenome (GOLD analysis project Ga0265301, IMG submission 193488) | Bovine rumen microbial communities from tropical cattle in Woodstock, Queensland, Australia - Gonzalo_04 | ecosystem: Host-associated > Mammals > Digestive system > Stomach > Rumen ... | reverse complement strand
GAAAAAGAAGCATTGCAGATTGAACTTGACCGTTCTAAAGAGTGGTATTCTATCAAGCGCATGGAAAAACTCAATAAGGGTATGCACTTTGATTGGCGGCTGCTTAAAAAAGAATCGCAAAGATTAGGTGTTGAAGTAAAACAGGTTTTCGATGCAAATTACGGCAACGTAAACGCGTATCATTCTTCTGTATGGGAAAGCCTGTTTTTCGATACTCTGAATTATGGAGATTAAGCCGTGAAAGTATTCAAAACTAATTGTCCTTATTGTGAAGAAGAAAACATTTTTGAAGTTCCTACTTATCAAGAAAGTCTTGATTGCGCGATAGAAGAGCTTAAGAAAAATCCAAATGATGAAATGTGGCTTGATATGAAAAGCGACTTAGAATCTGAAAATGATTTATCTGCTCTTGATGATAATTATATTGATTATGCACCTATTTTTTGCAAAGAATGTGGCTGCAGTTATTTCTTAAGCGATGTCTTGCTAAAGACTGTAATAAAAGAAGTCTAAGTTATTAAATAGTTTTAATACCTCCATAACTGATTGTGGAGGTATTAGCCATCATACTGATTTCCCGATTCCCTTCCGATATTTGATCTATGGGTATATTCGCATTTTTCAAGATAACTAAAGACGACAACACGCCGGAGACTGTAAACCAGATTGTAAGGAACGACGCGCCGGTGAACACCACGAACGCGCTTGTTCCTGCAATCAAGTTTCATGAAGACATTGCTGACTTATTGTGGTATGCAGACGGTCCGCTCAAGAACATAAACGCAGGTCAGTCAATCAAGAAAATGTCAAAAGACGGCTTTACCATGACTTATTCTATTCCCGGCATGGAAGAGCCTAGCCAGATTTTTACGAAGCTTCCTATCGAAATACCCGAAGCCTTTGAGCTTGTCGTTACTCCTGGATATTACCCAGATTACTGCTCACTTGAGCCGGAACAGAAAGGTGTTTATCTCAAGCTGCTTGAAAATCCTTATAGAACAGACATCGATATAAGCTACGTGTTTATACTTTACTACGGTCTTGAGCGGCATCTGCTTCTGGGCAACTGGCAGAAAGCGGCGCAGATCATAATCAAGCTGAGGAACTGCCACAAAAACAAATCATTCCAACAGTATTCAGCTGAAGCCATTGTCTTGACTGCAATTTACCGCAAATGCGGCGAGCTTGCAATTCAGCTTATTTCTTCGCTCGACACCGAACATGAGATAAGCTGTTTCCCGATCCCGCTCTACCTTATGTGCGCTGCAAGCTTCAATCTGAAGATAAAAGCGAAAGACCTTATGCGCATGGGTTCATGGCTTGGCTTTGACAACACTCTTTACATAAAGAAATATCCGGGGCTTTTTGAGAAGACTCTTGAAGAAAAGATGATTGAAGCGAAAGGCAGAGATTATATGCTTATTTCTGACTATCTTACGGCAAAAGAAATAAACTCGGCACCAAGATACGAATTTAGGATTTTTGCAAACACATCATTGAGAGAAGCAAAAGTTACTGTTGTTGACCTTACGAAGCACGAGAAATTGAGAAGCCCTGTCTGCTATCTCTTGCAGCAGGCGCATGAATCAGTAAAGAAAACAACGGCACAGATGCGCAAGAATGGCGAAATATTGTCAGACCAGAAACCACAGAAAGAAAAGCAAATAGTTAAGAAGCGCAGAACGGTTAAAGATTTTTCTGATAAAGAGATCATGCAATATTATGATAACACCGTGAAAAGTTCATTATGCGTACCGTATTCAGAATACTGTGAATGTCCGGGGCTTAATATACTAGATATAATTCCTAAAAGAGTTATAAACAGCCTTGCGTATACTTATAATGATATAGGCTATGAAAAACTCAACCTTCCGAAGAGCATAATAAAAAGGCTTGTGGATTTATGGGGCGAACCTAAACAACACTCAACGCTGAACGAGCTGTATCAAGACGTATGGCACAAGTACGAGATAAAATATAAAAAAAACAATCCTTTTTAATTGCTTTATCCTATAACTTGCTGTATATATATTTTTAAGGAGCGATTATGAAGAAGATTATTGTTTTCTTGGTTTTTGTGTTAATGGCCTGTGTCTGCTTTGCAGAAGAATTTCAAGGATTTCTTGGCATTCCTTTCGGCAGTTCCAAAGCCTATGCACTTACTACGATGAATAAGAAAGGTTGGGATTTCAGAATTTCTGATTCAAGAAACTATCACTTCTACGGCAAGCAGTATGCAGGAAAAGACGTTGACGAAATAGTATTTTCTTTTCAAGGCGACATGCTGCAATCTGTTATAGTAGTAGTCAATCACGATGACGCGCTTGAAATATTCAACGCCATGAGCCGCAAGTATGGATTCATTTACTTTGAAGGAACCCGGTATTATGCATCGTCAGACAAGAAAGCAGTTTTCACTTTAATAGACAGCGGCCTTGTAATTATTGACGGCAGAATACTTACAGAGCCGAAAAGTACGATGGAATCTGACATATAAACGTGATAGCAGATATGATAGCACGAAAATAGAAAACCTCTTAATAATTGCGATTCTGTGCAAATAATATTGACATTTTGTTTTGCATAAATTATTATATTACTTGCTTTTGACGAAATCTGTTTTTATTTTGAGGTATTTCAAGATTGTTCGACTCCCTTCTGCCGCTTATTTTATTTCTTTAGTATATAAAGAATTACAGTTTTGAAAAACGTCTGTGATAGCAGATTGATAGCAAATACTTGCTCGAGGTATTATAAATGCGAATCACGGAACCCTACACTCTATTCTTGAGGAAACTGCCATCTGGAAAATCGGTTTATTACTATCAATACCGTGACGAGAATGGCAGACGTTCCCCGGCTTATTCAACAGGAACAGATAAACTTTCACAAGCAAAACGTATTTGTCAGAAATTATATAACGAAGGCAAATTCAACTCACAAAGCGGGCTTCTATTCAAGACTTATGCAGCAGGCTTCTTTGACAAAGACTCTCCATACAGAAAATGGAAAAAGACAAGCGGAGAAGAACTTGCACCATCAACAATTGCTTCTTACATAAAGCTTATGAATCATCAGCTCATTCCGTATTTCGGAGAAATGCAGCTTCACAAGATAACCACTGATACAGTTAAGAACTGGATTGTCTGGCTCAATGAAAACTGGTCTGCTAAAACATCAAACAATGCACAGTCAGTGTTTAACATCATTATGAAGTCAGCAAAAGAAAAACGGCTTATAAAAGAAGTACCTAGTGCAGATTTGTCTTTCCGCAAGGTAAAGAAACGGACGCGCGAGCTTCTGACAGTGGAAGAAATATCAACAGTATATAAATCAGATTTATGGCGTTGGGAAAGTGCTCGCAGGGCCTTTTTAACGTGCTGTATAACCGGAATGAGAATCGGAGAAGTAACAGGTCTGCAATCAATTGAAGTCGGAGAAGACAGGCTCAATGTACAGCACTCACTACACCCTCAATTCGGGCTTGGAGAGACAAAAACACGTGTAAACAGATTTGTGCCTATACCGCCGTCAATGCATCTGAAAGCCTGCTGCGGTTCAAAATGGGCTTTTCAGAAACCGACAAAAGAAGAGCCTGTCAGCGCAAGCTTTATCTATAAGCGGCTTATGTCTATCTGCGATAAACTGCACATTGATCATAAAGCGCGAGGAATAACGGTCCATTCATTACGAAACTTTTTTATTTCGTTTATGCGCGGCTCAACATTCGGAAGCAATATCGATTTGAAGCTAAAAGCCGTTGTCGGTCATGCAGATGAATCTATGACTGACTGGTACACATACTGGACACCTGAAATGTTTCCAGAGATTTACGAAGTACAAGAAAAACTTTACCACGAAATAACAGGAGAAACAAAATGAGAACAACACCAACAATTGACGGTACAGTAGATGAACTTGATAACGCAAGAGAAACAGCATTTATGATGCTTCAGGACAATAATTTAACACATACAGCTCAAGACTTGTTTTATACAGAAAACCTTGAAGAATTGGAATCCGGCATTAGAGAAATGAACGAGTTTTCTTCAAAATGCTGGCTTCTTTCTGCAATTCTTTTGTATGCTCTTATATATAACAGAAATCTTTATCTGCAATCAGGGCTTACATGGGCAGAATACGCAAGCGATGCAAGAAAAAGACTTGGCATGGAAAAGCGCGATGTTTCAGAACAGCTTTCTGCAGCAAGGTTTTTTGTTAAATATCATAAGGCTCTTGAACGCAAAGGTTTCAGTCCTGTCGGTACAAGCCGTAAACTTGCAAGAGCAGAGCTTGCACTTGAACTTTCCGGAAGCGTAGAAGAAACACTGAATCATCTTGTAAACGATACATCGAGAGAGTTTACTGACTGGTATCAGTCTTATAAATACAAGAAAGTGCTTCCAGAGCCTACAGAATACAAGCGTGAAGACATAGATATTAAAGGCTCAAAGTTTTATATAAAAGGCGTTGAGGCCGTAAACATTTCTGATGATATTCCTGTACAGGACAAAGAATGTCTTGAGAAGTACATCGGCAAGATATTTGAAGCTATAAAGCTTGGTTATGTGCCGGCTATTGTACAATGCTATGATGATAAAGAAGCACGCAACCTTGTGAATCTGCGTGATAAATACAGACAGAAAAAATAAAGCCGGAAAAATATTCCGGCTGAACTTTACGGCTGTGCTGGCTGCAGATAGCTGACAATCTTATCAACATCTGCGGCTGTTATTTTTATTGCGTGTTCTTTCGGTGCAAACATAGGAATCTTCGGAATCTGGATAGCATACGAATCATATTCGCTCAACACGTTCTTCATCGTTCTTGCGAACATATCAACATCATACATTCCGTCTTCCTCTTTGATTACGCTGCCGACAATCGGGCTGTGAAGAAAACCATCAAGCAGGTCCGGGTCTTCATGCAAGGCTTTTTTTGACATGCAAAGCGTGAATTTCAAGTGTCTATCGTCTATGTCTGCAAGAATATCATTGTTGATAAACTTAACAATCGCATCAGCCAATTCTTTCTTTGTGTACATATTACACCTCAACTTTGACAAGTTTGAGCATTTCCTGACGTTCTTTTTCAAGCTCGTTCAGTTTTTCCCTTGTCTTTGGGTCTGTTGTTTTTACAAGATGCTTCTTAATCAGTATTCCTGCATGTTTCAGCTCATCTTGAGCCATTTCCCTGTATTGTGCGTCATTGGTTTCCTGGAAGATTTTCCAGTACTTTTTCGCGCCGTCCAATTCTTCATCAACATCATCTTCAACGCTTTTTACAGCCAAAAGTAATTGCCCGATAAAAAGAGCTTTCATAAACGTCTTTGAATATGGGTCGTATGCTTCATCAAAATCGATGCACGAAAGAGCTTCTTTGAAATCTTCTTCAAGTGTTTCAACAGGCGACACGTCTGAATCTCCTTCCGAATATCTGGATAATCTGAAAATGAGCAGGGTCGCTCAAATACTGACATCTGATTACGGTCCGGCTTGTAATAGGCGGTCTGAGGTAATTGCCGTTACCATTCATAAGGTTTCCTGTTACTGTGCCGTTTGTAATAGAAATTTGAGTGCCGTCAGTTCCGTCTGGAATCGGAGTAGCAAGCAGAATGTCAATAATCTCACCGTTTGCTATTTCTGCACTCGAAGGCAGAGTAATTGTTGTAGTTCCTGATGCAACTGCAACACTGTCTGCCCGAAATCTTGGAATACATGGGTCATAAACCATTTCTTTACTCCAAAAAAAAAGGGAAAGACGGAGAGGCGGTCTTTCCCAAAATATGTCAACGCTTCAAAAGCGGAATTGTCACCTTTAAGGGAAAATAACGAAGTACCTTATTTTACTTTTATCAAGAAAAGTAAAATTACTTGTAAATTACGAGAAATCTACGAGTATTTCTATGAGTACAGCGGATAGCCATTATATGAGCCACCGCAATTGCAGAATGGAGAGCCACCTGCGGTGTAAACAGTTGATGCAGGGTAACGTACAACACCTGCCATTACATTCTGCAATTCCAACTGATTAACCTTGCCCTGCAATGCTTCGATTTTGTTCTGAGCAAGTGCGTCAAGGATTTTCTGCGTTTGCGCTGTTGTCACTGCATTAATAGCGGCTGTGTTCATAGCACCATCAAAACGGTTCTGAGCAATGTTTGCATTGATACCTGCACCTGTTTCAGCAATCTGCAATTTCATGTCGCCGTTAAGCTGACACTGATTTGCAATAGCCTGCTGTACACCTGTGCCGACACCTGCAATGTCACGAGCAAGTTCAGAATACTTGTCAACAAGAGTTGCATTTATATCGTGATAAACGCCGTTTGTTGCCGACAAAATTTCTCTCTGGTTTGCCATTGAGTTCTGATTGTCAAAACCTCTCTGCATGTCTGCCTGTAAAGCATTGGTGTTTCCACCGTTTCCGAAGAAGCCACCGTTACCCATGAGCAAAGCAAAGATAAGGAAAGCCCAAATGAAACCACCGCCGCCGAAGCCGTCACCACCAAACATCATTGGTGTACCATTGTCACTGACTGTCATCTTTTACCTCCTGTTTAGAATTTATATATCCGAGAAAATCTCGTCTAAATCTCGTCTAAATTGAAAACAACCACTTATTTTTTATTTGCCCATAACTTGCTGTTTATTTGCTTTTTCTGGGTATTTTGGGCAAATAGAAATATTTTTTACGCAAAATCGGTCAAATAAATGTCTAAATATTCAGCTTGTATTTACAGCCTGTATAACACTTTACGTGTTTTTATGCCGTAAAAATGTCTAAAAAATGTCTAAAACTAAATGCCGAATACTTCAGTTTTTTATTTGCTCGTAACTTGCTAAAGCTTGATACCGAACTGTCTTGCAAACTGTTTCAAGTCGATTCCCCTTTCCCTTGCAAGATTCTCAGCAATCTGTTTCATGTCAGCTTCACTTTTTCCGCCAACCATTTCCTGTGTCTTTTGGTACGCCTGTGGATTTTGCTTCATCATGAAATTCATGCGGTTCTGCAACTGCTGAGTTAAAAGCTGTTGTGGATTGCTGAACATTTGCATTGCCTGAAATGGATTCATTTCTTAAACCTCCCAAAAAGTTTTCTATGTTTGAAAGCCTTGAATTGATTTCTAAAAGAGGGTCTTTTGTGTCTGGAACATCATTTTCAATCACATAAGAGAGAAACTGAGGCTTGCCGTTGTCGCCCATGCGTTTGAGATAGATTTTGCCTGTTGATGTGTCGAGATAGATATTCGTTGCAACAAAATCCATCTGAGCGGCTTTTGCTTCTTCTACGCCGGATACCCAGTTGCAATGAATCTGCGGAACTTGCGGCTGTTGAGGTGGAAAAGGTAGCGAAAGCTGATACGGCGGCTGATTGAACTGAGGATTCATCTGTGCCTGAGCATTTCGCATATAATAATCGTTTAATGGATTCCCGAACATGTAAAACACCTTCCTGATGTTTTCATGCTATCATTTTGAGGCTTTTACAGGTTTCGGGATTCTTACTGAATTATTGCAGAATAATTACACAAATCTTACGTCTTATCCGGTTAAGCTCTTCGCTTATGACAGTAGGACTATAACAAAGCGTATCTGCTATAAAGCAGATGCTTTGTTTTTTGAGGTAGAACATATCGAATATTCTGGCCTGTCTTTCAGACAAAATGATTTCATTAAGCAGTTTGTTTACGTCTGCTCTTGTGGCATTGCGAAACCACGAATTGATTGTTTTTACGGTTGACATTAAAACTCCCTGCACGGCAAGTGCCGTGACTTTTTATACACATCATAGTGTATTAATCATGCTAACGTGTAATATCTGTCTATATGCTTGATACAAGCCAAAAACGGAAGTTTTTCGTTATATTTTTCAAGTTGACTAATAATCACCGATGAACCTGTAAAGAATATCTTTTCTTCTCCGTTTTCATCATACTTGAACTGAACAGTTGCACATCTGTCGCTCTTGTCCTTGTATTTTGACGGTCTTACTTTGTATCTTAAAATTATTATTTCCTTGTTAATGAGGTCGTTTAGTCGAACCTTATCGCCAGAAAACGGTCGTTCCTCACTATCTACAAAATCTCCGAACCGTTCCATTTATGCGACCTTTCCTCTTAATTCATAAAGTTGATATTTTTGTTTTAGCCTGTATGTCTTGGCGTGTTTTAGCCAACCCAGAATACTGTCAATTGAAGAGCGCACACTATCAGCGTCAAAGTTTCCGCTTTCTATTGCCTGTTTAATTTCAGCAATTTTCCTCTGCTCTCTTAGTTTTGTTGATTTTCTGATTAAAACAAAGTTGTTAAAATGGCGATAACCGCAAAAATCAACGCCCTGTTTTACGTCGAATACGTCAGCTTTGCTATATTCGAGCAAAAGATTTTCTTTGAGAAATTGCCCGATTCTGATTCTGCAATAATGCAAGTATTTCTTGTCATTGCTGAATAACAGAAAATCATCACAATAGCGCAAGTAATCTTTGATTTTCAATTCACGCTTAACGAAATTATCAAGAGCAGTTAGATAAAAATTGCCGCTCCACTGACTGAGATAGTTTCCAATCGACGCATTCTTGCCACCCGGAAAGCTAAAAATAATATCATCAAGTATCGCCATAAATCTTTTGTCTTTTATGATTCTGTGATACATGCCGGATAGAATATACTGGTCAATTGACGGGTAAAAATGATGTATATCGCATTTAAGGCAGTATTTATTACGACGCATAGCTTTCATACACCGCTGACTAGCTTTCAACTGTCCGCGTCCTGGAATACATGCGTAGCTGTCTGTTATAAATTTCCTTTCCAATATCGGTGCTAATACGTTCATTACGGCGTGCTGTACAATTCTGTCGGGATTGAAAGGCAATTTATAAATTGTCCTTTTCTTCGGTTCATAAATGACTTCAGATTTATATTTTGATGTATAGAATTTACCTGCAATTACATCTTTTCTTAGTTTATAAAGCTTTAACGCCCAACCGTTTCTAAACTCTGCAACGGTTCTTTGATGACTTTTTCCGCGCCGTGCGTTCTTGTAAGCTCTTACAAAGTTTTCAACGCTTATAAACTGTTCCCATAAATTATTATATGTTTTCATCATATCCCCAAAAACAGCGGACCGGAGCTTCCGTTTCCGTACCACAACAGTCCGCCCATCGGTATTTTTTCTGGCGTTCCGCCAAACTGCACCTGTCAGCCGAAGTTCAATAAACCGCTCCCGATGTTAAGCTCTTTCACCTCGTATCACACCGCGCCTGCCGATGTTCGTATTCGCATTCGACCGCGTGTTATTCGCATTACGACAGCGAGACCCGCAAGACGCACTGTTATTCCAATTACCGCCCGCAAGCAACGCAATTTAACAGGTGCAGTTGCTAATTAAAGCCCGCGCACAACGCGGCTCACACCGCGCCCGCCGAGGCTCGCACCCGCACTCGACCGCGCGCCATTCGCAAGACGACAGCGAGACCCGCAAGACGCACCGTTAGCCCAATCACCGCCCGCAAGCAACGCATAAGATACTCCGTAAGTCTGTCCAAAGTTACCCACGCCGTCATATGTGGTATAATTCTGTCCACCGTTAGCACTTACGTCCCTTAACCATTGCCAAACACCGCCGCACATATCTTCCGCGCCGATAAATGACACCATGCGGAGGCTTGCTGTGTCAACATGTCCGCCAGTGGTTACGATTGAAGATTCAGCCGCACCATATATAGTCGTTTTTTCGTTGCTTCCTAAAGCCGCCGAAGTGAATTCGCTGTCAGAAATTAAGAGCTTGCCCACTGCACGCATGTCAGCCTGATGATTTTCATGCTGACGTGTTCGTGTCGTAGTGCCGCCGTAGACGCTCTTTGTGTTGCGTCCTTTGCCCGACTGCAAGTAAATATCAACAGCGGTGTCTGTTTCTGGGTCATAAACCATGCCGTCAGCTTTTGAGTTAGGACGGAATGACAGACACCATACACTTTCCGGCAAAATCTGCCCTGCTGTAAAACCTTTAAGTACATGCTCGACCGTCACTGTATCATATATGGCATTTGACGAAACTGCGGTTACTTTTCTGTTGTAAAAATCAAAAAAATCGCTGTCTTCCGGCACATTTTTGACAAGTGTGTAATCATTTACTGCAAGACTGCCGGGGTCTGCCGGAATAGTCGCCGTCAAGTTTGCTCCGGCATCAGTGCAAAGCGTGTGAAACTGCCCGATTTTGCGTGTTGTATTTACTGTATAGCTTGCGTCAATGTCTGTCGGAGCTGTGCTTAATGTGCTGACAACAAGCTTAACGCCTTCTGTGTCTGGCGCAAGGTAGACATAAAAATCACGTCCGTTTGCTTCGCCTGTGCGTGTTGCCGCCGCGCCTGCCGCCGTTGTAATTGCCGTTGACAAATCAAAGCTTAAATCAGTATTTGCGTGAAGCCACATTCTTGATGTTTTTCCGCCAGATGTAACATCAAGCGGAATGTGAGTTCCTTTTTTTATAACAAGTGACTTGTGACTTGAATCGGAAAAATCAAAAATAAGCCATCGAGACTGCTCGTAAGTCAGACCTACAGGAGCACCAGACGAACCGCCTGCTTCTTCCTGCCAAGCCTCGCCGTTCCAAATAAGATTAATCTTTTTGCCGGATTCTACAGTATAAGTATCAGAACCGCACAATACGTTTGCACTGCCGGATGCCGCGCTACATATTACTTCAACCTTTACACCACGGAACGCACCGTCTGCAAGAGTGAGCGTTATATTTGCCGTAGTCAGTTCAACTAAAGAATGATGCTCGACAAGCCCTGTACACGAGCTGTTTTCAGCGACAACGACAGGGCGTTCAAGTTCATACGGCATGGTGAAGTTGTTACAGCCTTCAAGCGTTGTCAGAGCAACGTCAGCAGCTTTTTTTGTTCCGAAAGGCGGCGTATAGTTTGCCAATCCGGGAAGCTTTAATCTGTTCAAAGTCAAATCAATGATTGCCATTTGTTTTACTCCTATTCTATTAGTTCATGCTCACGCAAGATTTCTTCAACAGCCGTCTTGAACTGCGGAGCTTCAAATATATTCGTCTTAACCTTTTCCGGGTTATCAGCAAGAAGCAGAAACAAGTTTTCATCTTCTGCTAATGTGCCGAAAGGTATTCTTTTCTGTGTTCTTTCTGCAAAATCTGCGATTGTCGCTGCTGTGGTGGTATCAATAAGCAGCTCGTCAATAATTACAGAGGTCTTGTTCTGGTTCAGCATAAAGTTGAGCTGACCGCTTGATTCCATTCTGTCAAAATCGTGATACAGAGAGTCTATGCAGATTCTCAGCTTTGAGCTGTCACCGAACACGCCGAAATGAACCCATGTATTAGGCTCGAATCTCAATCCAAGCTCCTGGAAAGTAACCGATTCAGTTACAACATTGTTCACGACATGCTGAATTTCCTGCGAACCCTCTTTCGGAGTGTTCATTTCGCAAGTTCTTACATAAACCCCTTCCGGCAGTTTTTCGAGATATTCTGATTCTGTAAGTGCTTCGTAAATGAATACCTCGACTTCATCCTGTATCTCAAGCCTGTAATAAGCTCCGTTTTCGTCATACGGATATTCCGGCAAAATCGTTGCAAACATATCGCATTCACCGCTTTCTGCAGCAAACATGATTGTTCCTTCCATAAACATTTTGCAAGATTCTGTATAGCCAAGCTGATAGAATAGCCGTGTCATCCGCATTTCTTCAAACATGGGGACGTTTTCTTCTTCGAATATTCCAAAAAGGAAGCATTCCTTGTTGCTTATCTGTAGCCTTATCCTTTCATTTGTCGTGCCTATGTCAAGCAGAGTCTGGTTTTCTGCATATATGTACTGTTCCCAGAAATCAACACTGAATTCTTCTTCCGTATTGCCGAAGTTGCCGGAAACAGAGCACTGACCGTATAGAGATTTACCTATAGTCGCATAAGGCGCAATCGCAAGGATTGCTGGCGTAAAATCAATGTCTTCGCTGTTGTCAGCTTCACCTGCAAGAATATGTGTTCCGCCGTCAGCGTCTTCTATAACAAGTCCGTTTGTCTGGTGCTGATTGAGATAATCTGTATCAAAGTGGTAGACAAGCGCATTATCGCTCGGCATTGCAGCACCGATGTCATATCCTGCAAGACGTCGTTTGTCCATTGTCATGTTAGTAAAGAAAACTGTCTTTTCAGAAAAGAACTGACTTGACATGAAACCGTTGGTGTGAGAATAGCCTATGCTTTTCCACTCTCCGTTGACGGTATCTCTATGCTGATAATATGTTCCTTTTGGCGTAATCAGAGTACGGTCTAATGAGTTTCCGTTTTGCTGTACAATGATATTACCATTGAATTCAGAAGCGTCTGTTGAAACTGTGAACATTGTTGTCTTAAACTCAACATGGTAATCTTTAACAAGACCATTCTCTACAATCGGAATAACTCTGATATACTCGTTTCTGCCGCCAACACGGAAATCACCTTCATAAACATCATGTGGAACACCGTTCGTTGGGTCTGCCGCCATGTTAGACAATGCCCAGTGGTTATTTTGTCCTTCTAGGTCACCAAAAGCACCCTGTTTGATTAAACCGACATTCTGGCTGATTGCAGAAAGCTTGTTTACATAAAGCTCTTTATAATCTGCGTTTGATTTTACCAAGTCCTGAATATTTGTACAAAGTACTGTAAAGCCGACTATCTCATATTCTGATTCGTGAATGATGTTGTAGCACTTTACCCGATAGCGATAAAATGTGTTAACAATCTGCGAATCGGTTACAGCCTGTCCATAAAGCGGTAAAGTCTGGGAAAAGGTTGTATTGATATCAAGCCATTCGTGGCTGTCGCCGTCTCTAAAATTATTGACGTTGTTATGCTCTACTCCGTCAATTACAGCCGGATATGGGTTCAATGATGTTGCAGGTTTCCACCATGTATTTTCATCATCGTCAACAGCCTGTAAACGCTGAATCTGGACCGCAAACTTGACATTGCCGTATTGTACACGTCCGCTTGCTGTCGGCTGTCTTGCGACAGAAAGAATCGCAGTTCGATCAAGAACTACTATATCTGTAAGTGGTGTACTGACCAACCATGTACCGTATGCGGAAGTATCAACAGAAATTTCTTCTGTGAATACTGAATCTCTGTCATATATACTGGTTACTTTTGCCTTTACGTTCCAAGTATTAAGAATTTCTGCTTCTGGATAACCGTCTGTCGTTCTGCTGAACGTATAGAACACAGAACTGTCAGTAGATGATATTTCAATCCAAGGCGCATCAAGCCCCTTCTGTAACATGACTGTGTATTTCTTAATCTGGTTTGAAATACCAATTCCACTATGAATTACATTTATTCTTATCCCTTCTTCTTCTGCGACAGGAGAAATACTCAACGGAGGGTCAGGGTCTACTATTGCAGGTGTTTGACCGCTGACAACTCCCTCAATCTGTTCGATAAGTTCCTGTTGTGTTACGTTCTGAACAGGCGGTGCAGGTATATTGTTTATTCCTTTAGGCGGCGTTACCTTGCTGTCAAACTCTGGAATAACACCTTGGTCTGCTGTGTACACATTTTCATCATAAGGAACTAACGTAAGCTCAAATGTGCCGTCCTGCTGTGGAGATATACCAAAACACAAAGCGTCTATAGATATTTTGCTGATAATGCCGAAAGAACAAATATCACCGACATGCGGAACAATAAGCTCGCCCATGTAAATAGGCTCTGCAAAAGTAAACTCGCTGTATGAACCTGCTTCTGGTATAGTTACCTGGGCTGTTCGTATAGTAGGTTCTGAAATACCGTCAGACTGTATGATTTTAAGACCGTATGTTTCTTCTAAGTCAGTAACATCTATAACACTGTCCAATAAAACAGACATTATATAGTTACCTTCAATTTTTAGTCCTATAATCTCGCCGTCACCCATACCTACACAAATCGTATCGTCCTGTACTGTAACAAGACAACCAAGCGACAACAGGTTACCGTCTATTGATACTGTTCTTGTCCATATTTCAGGTCTGAGTTTTCTTTTAGCAAGCTCGTATTTTCCGTTTTTCCAGACTTGAAGAGGATTGGTAACAAAAGGTACTTCTATACGCTCAATAACTGCATCAGGCTCAAGCTCACGTCCATTGACGTACATGCAATATATTTCATCTTCCTGATAAGCATTGTTTTCGTTAATAAAACCGATACAGAAACCGTCCGGCAGTTCATCAAATGTCTTCTGATTGCTTGCACTTATAATATTATGATTGTTAAGAATAGTTACTGGAGTAGTTCTAGGCTTATCTATAAGCACTGACCATTTATAGCCGTTGAGAATCTTATAAGCACGGCATGTTGAAAGAATCAAGTCTATAACTTCTGACAGTTTTTTCTGTGCTGACAATACACCGTTACATGAAAAACCTTTTTCTTCACAGTATTCATAAAGCTCGCCAAGCCGCAGAAGGTCAATCTTGCTGTCTGAATATGCCCTCATCTTCATTGTCGGTGACTGCATGACCATGAGCATAAGAGATGCCGGATTGTTTGTCGGATAGACTTCATTAGACCACTCTTCTTCTTCAGAATCCCATGTTCTTGCACATGATTCTACCATACAGTTAAAAGCGTCTATATTGCCGTTAAGTTCATCTGTTGCCTTGATTTTAAAAGCAACAAGGCAACAATTTGCCCTGTCTTTTTCAATCATCGGCAACTGCGGAATAAGAACTGTGCCGTCTTCAAGTGACTGCTTGTAATCGAAACACCATGTTCTTATACCAGTGAGTGTAACTGTATCTGTGGTCCGTCCGTCAGTCGGCTGTGCATTGGTTCTCTGAATTCTGAGTTCAAGTACACGACCGTCAACTTCCATAATTTCTGCATAAGTAAAAGTACGTTCTGCAACAAAGCGCATTACTTTAGGCTTGCATCTTGTAAAGGTTGACGTTCCTGTTGTGGCATCATAACTTGAAGCATTCCCAAAAGGTGCAAAAGGTTTCCATTCGTAACCTTCACCTTCGCGCCATTCAACTCTTACACCTACAGAAGCATTTATTTTGTTTCCTTGGTCATCGTAGCTTAAAAGTCCGCTTATAGTTATTTCCACTTGCACTTTTTGCGGATTCGGTGCTGTAAATCTTACTGGTTTTAATGATGTTCCTTCAGCATTAAGAAGAGTTATTCCAAGCTGTTCTTCTACTACTTTCTGAGGATAAAGAGTACAGACACCAACCTGAGATATTTCAAGTTTCGCATCGTTCTCTACCCAAAGCGAGCTGTCAACTGGTATAAAACCGTTTCTTACATCGCCAGAGTTTGAAGCAAGGTCTAATTCACCGAGCTGAAATTTCGTTGCCTTAATCTGCGAGTAACCAAGATTATACATCGCGATATAATACTGGTCCTCGCCGTCAGTTCCGCTAATTAATGTATAAGGGTTTCCTGCATAAAAAGGCGTGAATCTGTGTTTACCGAGTACAAGCGGAAAAGGCTTTCCTGCACCTGTTTGGTTTTTTGCACCACGGATTGTCGGTAGATTCTTGATTTCTTCATAACTGCCGCTTGAACCAGATACGGACGTTGAACTGCTGTAAGTAAGAGAATAACTGCTTGTCGAATTGCTCTCAAAAAGACCGCCCCAAGACCAAGACTTTTTGCCAGTAATCATCTGTCCGAGATTGCTTACAAAAGTTTTAACTGGCTTTACAACTTTATTACTTACCCAGTTTGCGGCTGAACTTATTGCCTGTCCTACTTTAGATTCAGGATAGAACCGTATAGCACAGACATCGCCGTCTTGAAGAATATAGTTTTCGTCTTTTCTCTCACCGTTTACGATAATAAGTGCAGATAACCAGTCACGTTCATCAAAACAGTCTTTAATCGGTGAGTTTTTTTCAATTTCTATTGTTTTATAATCCGAAGAAAATGCATCTTCGTAAACATTAATTATTGACCTTATAATACCCCGATACTCTGCACTGCCAACTATTAAGCTGAGCGATATTTACACCGTTTTTATTACAGTGAATAAAGTCTCCATGACCAAGATACACACCGCAATGTGTACCCTTATCAAAAACTATTATACAGTATTTTAACGCTTTTTCAAGTTTTACATACTTTACTTTATTTATCAGATTGTTGAATGTTTCTTTATTAGACCTTAAATCTGTCTTTTCGTACAAAACGTCTGGAAGGTCTATCCCTGTAAGAATCTTCAAGGCAAGTATAACAAGACCATAGCAGTCTAGCCCTGTCAAATCTCTTCCGTGTTCTTTATAAGGAACACCGATTAAATCTCTTAACACCATACAGCAGGATTCTTTGAGCTTGTCGCTACATCTGACGGAATAAGAACATCCATATTCTCATCAAATATCATTTCCCAAGAAATCTCTAAATCGTTCCAGCTTGCAACTTTTAGACCGTATTCTTCAATCTCAATTGGCTCTACTTCAATAGGCGTTCCATATACAATTGCGGCGACAAAATAAAGCTTCGCCCTTTTCTGTGTACTTCTTATTTTTACAATCCATTCTTGGTCTACTGCAGAAAGCGAAAGTTCTGCATTCTGAATAGTTCCCTCTGACCTTGCACCGCGTCTTACTGAAAAAAATGCAGGTTCGTAAATTTCGTCATTATATTCGACTGCTTCATCACAGTTTGCATAACGGAATGTTCCCAAATCTTCATGTACAATCTTGATAAGATAAGGAAACTTTGCCTGTGTCTCCATACGGAGCATTTCTTTTTTAGCAGAGGGTGTCATACTTCCTCCCATTGCATAGGAACATGTACGATTTTACCGCCTGGATTGTCCGGCTCTATAGTTGAGCCAGGAACAAATCTATACTCTTTGTCCTGACCGTTTATTGCATCAATTTCTGGATACATAAACGAAACAGCACCTTTTCTAAGAGTGGTCTTGAACCAAGACTTAAAAAGAACATACTCTTCGTAAGTGAAATTCATAGACACGTTGAATGAATCTGGTGCAAGCTGTGTTGAAGGACGTACCTTCTTTTTACCGCATCTTGTTTCATCTGCAATAACACAAATGGGCATAACCCATGTTGTCTCTCTTAAAACTCTTTTTCTAACGCCTTCCGGCCATGCTGCTGCCAATTAGCTTAAACTCCTACCCTGTGCGCTTGTAGCCCTTGCAAGAACTGCATTATCCCAACCGTTAGCACCGTTGGCATAATCTCTTGCAACCTGTTTTGATATATTGATAACTAACTGCGTCATTCCGTCTGAATCTTGTTTCTGTGATACACTCACCTTTGCGCTGTCTGCCATTGAGTTATTTACAGAAACATTTACAACTGCACCGCCGCCCAAGCTCTGAGGGTTCTTTGTGGCTATGATATAATCATTCGGATTTGTGCTGAAATTACCCTGCGGAGTAAGAATCATATCGTTAACTGATAAACCTGCACTTATCTGCTGATTTATATAGTCAGCGTTTAGTTCTCTGCGTTTCTTGAGGTAATATTCTTCCTGGTCTTTAATTGCGCTTTTCAATGCGGCATACTGTGCATTCAATGCCTTGAGCCTGTCTGCTTCGCTCTGCTGTTGAATATTAAGCTCTGTTGAC
>Ga0265301_10003201_pt1 | contig 17604 bp, 18 predicted proteins | sample AusTroGonzalo_MG_2_FD_193488 | JGI IMG/M metagenome (GOLD analysis project Ga0265301, IMG submission 193488) | Bovine rumen microbial communities from tropical cattle in Woodstock, Queensland, Australia - Gonzalo_04 | ecosystem: Host-associated > Mammals > Digestive system > Stomach > Rumen ... | reverse complement strand
TATATGGGCCGAAACAGTGGCAGGGATGGTGACAAGACGGCTGCACTTGGACTACATACAGCATACACACCCGACGGCACACCATATTACGAGGAAGCCAAACTGGTGATTGAGTGCGAGATAATGACATCGTGGCATCAGAACGCAAACGACTTCCGCAATAACACTCCGAAAGACTGGTACGCTGATTTCGATGCTGGTATTCACACGGTTTATATCGGTGAAGTTATTGGAGCATGGAAAAGATAAATCATGTCTGAACGCTGGCAGATATATACGGACTGGAATCCGTGGCACGGTTGCACAAAGATAAGCCCCGGATGCAAATACTGTTATGTGTATCGTCAGGATGAGATGTATGGTAGCGAGGTCTCAAGCAGCGAATGCCGCAAGACGGGCGCTTTTTACCTCCCGATAAAGAAAAAGCGTGATAAATCATGGAAAATTGAAAGCGGCAAGATAGTTTTCACATGTTTCACCTCAGATTTTCTTCTGAAAGATGCCGACCAGTGGCGGCCTGAATGCTGGGAAATGATCAAACGGCGTAGCGACCTCTGGTTTTTCTTTTTCACCAAGCGTATTGACCGTTTCATGGAATGTGTTCCCGACGATTGGGGCGACTGTTACAACAATGTCATCGTCGGTTGCACTGTGGAGAATCAAGAAATGGCTGACTATCGGTTGCCGATATTTCTTTCGCTTCCAATCAAACATAAAACAATCATCGTTTCTCCAATTATCACAGCTGTAAATCTAACGCCATATCTGAATCAAACCATTGAGGAGGTATCGGTAGGCGGGGAGTCGGGTGTAAATGCGAGGCCATGCGACTATGATTGGATTCTAGACATTCGCAGACAATGCGTTGAAAAAGACGTGCCATTTCGTTTTCACCAAACCGGCGCTCATTTCATAAAAGACGGCAAGATGTACCGCGTTCAGCGTTGCTACCAGCTCAGTCAGGCTCACAAGGCCAACATCGACTACAAAATTGGCAGCTACCTTGTCCCCGAAAAGATAAAGTTTGAATGGAAAGGCAGTGATTATCATGATTAGAGTATTGAAAGCGTAACCAATGGCCAATATCGTAACAAGTCTAAGGATTGTCTGTAGCATCGCTCTGTTGTTTTGTCCAATGTTTTCGCCAGCATTTTACGCTTTGTATCTCACAGCTGGCGTTTCCGATATGGTAGATGGCTGGGTCGCGAGACGGACTCATACGGCAAGCGAGTTAGGGGCTAAGTTGGACACGATGGCAGATATTGTTTTTGTCATCGTTTGTCTGGTGAAGCTGCTTCCTGATCTGGACATCCCCGTTTGGCTCTACATTTGGACAGGCGCCATCGCATTGATTAAAATCATCAATATTATCTCTGGTTTTGTCGTTCAAAAGCGATTCGTTGCGGTTCATAGCACAATGAACAAAGCCACGGGATTGCTGCTGTTCATCCTCCCGCTGACAATCACGTTCATCGATTTAAAATACACTGGAGCAATAGTTTGCTTTTTTGCTACCTTTGCCGCCATTAAGGAAGGACATTTCATAAGAACAAATCAAACCATATAGACTATAAATTCTATCAACATGGCAATAACAAGCGTTAGACTGAAACAGACCTTTAGCGAAGGCGGCGCGCAGGAGATTTACCTCGAAATCAAATCCAGTGGCGATTTCCTGGGCTTTGCGAAACAGTATGCCTTTGATGCGGATTATCGTGTCGCCAGGAGTGCTTTGTGGGGACTGACCAAAGCCCGTGACGAAGAGCTTTCACCGCTTCAGGTTTTGCTCAACGAACTGATCGACCAGGCCATGCATACGGAGAACTCCTCCGTCAGGCGGCTGACGCTAAACATCATCGAACGGCTGGAGTTGACCGAAGACCATCTGCGCACAGATTTCATCGACTTCTGCATGGAGCACATGATCGCCGGTGATGAGTTTCCTGGTGTTCAAACGCTCTGCATGAAACTTGCCTATCGCATGTGTAATTTCTATCCTGAATTGAAGGAAGAGTTCATGCGTATCGTCGATGCGATGGAAATAGATTATTATAAACCAGCCGTTAAGGGTTTAAGAGCCAAAATCCTCAGCGGAAAATACCAATAAACAATGAACTAGAAAATGCTGCGGCGGATGCTGGTAGTATTTGGAGCGACCGTGGCGCAGATGGTCATCATAGGTGCTGTGGTGTGGTTGGTCTATCAATCACATGCCTGGTGGTCCTATCTGCTATGGTACATAGTGGTGCTGCTTTTGTCGATCTGCTGGGTTCTGTATCCATTACAGTCAATGTGGAGAAAGATGCTGTGGCCCGTCAGCGCAGCAATGTTGGTGGGAGGTATTTCGGTCATAGACAGCTTGATAGTCGTCTTGCTACTGACAGCCGCCGCCTTTGTCTCCAACGTATTGTCAGGTGTGGTAGCACTAAGTTTGGCACGCTTTTTGGTATTTTCCAGATGAACGCTGAAAAAACCTCTTTTTTTTGAGCAATCGAAATAAAGTGTATATTTGCAGCTGAAAAATAGTATAGCGGATGCCGAAAAGCTTATGAGTAGGCAAGTTTTAAAAGTTGCGCCCGACACATATTCAGGGATAGAAAAATGAAGAAACTCGTTATGACTTTTGCAATGGTTGCCTTCCTGATTGGTGGTCTCACCCTCAATGCCAACGCCCAAGACAGAACTAATGCCAAGTCAAAGGCCGCAGTGGAAAACAAGAAGGAAGAAAAGAAAGCAACCCCGGAGGTGAAGCCTCAAGCAAACAAACAGGCAAAATCGGTGAAGTCTGAGGACAAGAAGCAGGCAAAACCGGTGAATTCTGAGGACAACAACAAGGCAAACAAGCAAGTGAAGCCCCAGGACAACAACAAGGCAAACAAGCAAGTGAAGCCTCAGAGCAAAGTTGACCAACTGCTCAAGGAATATGAAACCAACGTCAACGGCTACATCAACGCCTATGAGAAGTTCCTGAAGGCCGACAAGACCCAGGATAACTCAATCAAGCCCGAAACCTATCTGAAATACATGAAGAGAGCTCAGGAGCTTGAGAACGAAATTGACCTTATCAAGGATCAGCTTAAGGACGAACAGCAGAAGAAGTTCGAAATGCTGAAAGAAAAATTCGCCAAAGCTCTGACGAAGAAATAAGTTGTAATATAATAAGTGGTAAGGGCAGGGGTTTGTTCCCTTGCCCTTTTTTATTTTCTCACCACCCTCCATTCCCCAGGCTGCAGTCCGTCAAGCGAGAGGTCGCCAATACTGATGCGGATGAGGCGCAGCGTGGGAAAGCCCACGGCGGCAGTCGAATGGCGTACCTGACGGTTCTTGCCTTCGATGAGGGTGAGCTTCACCCAACTGGTGGGGATGTTGGCTCTGTAACGGATAGGGGGTACACGCTCCCAAAGATCTTCAGGCTGCTCGATGATTTCAGCCTTGCAGGGTTTGGTGTGGTAGCCTTTGATGGTCACTCCTTTTATTAATTGGTCGACAGCCTCCTGCGTGATTTGTCCATCCACCTGGGCCAGATAGGTGCGCGGATGCTCGTTTTTTGGGTCCAGCAGTTTTTTGATGAGCCTCCCCTCGTCGGTAAGGAGCAAAGCCCCCTCGCTGTCGTGGTCGAGCCGCCCAGCTGCATACACTCCTGGAGGGAAACCGAATTCGTTGAGGGCCCTGTGACCCGACTCGGGAGTGAACTGGCTGAGTACGCCGTAGGGCTTGTTGAACAAGATGACCATAGTGCTTTTCAGTGAATGAAATCAAGGGCAAAGATACGTTTTTTGCAGGAAAATGGACGGGAGAAACAAGAAAAACCGTATCTTTGCCGTTTGAATGATAAATTTGGACAGGCTAAACGACCATGCGAAAAGTTGTAACCAATAAGGATTTAAAGCAAGCTCTCGGCAAGAAAGGCTTCTTCGGCACTTGTGTCGCAGGGCTGGGTTATGCATTCCTCCGTTTGGGAAAAATCAACCGTTTGTTCGACAGTGCTGCCGACTGGCAAGGGCCAGCGTTTGCCGACCACCTTCTCGAAAACATGGGCATCACCATCGATGTCAGTCCCGAACAGTTGGAGAATATCCCCAAGGAAGGCGGTTTCGTGTTGGTCAGCAATCATCCTTTCGGTGGCATCGAAGGCGTGATGCTGTTGAGCGCTTTCACCAAGGTACGTCCCGACTTCAAGCTGATGGCCAACTTCATCTTGTCGTACATCCCCAACCTTAAGGAGTGCTTCTTCTCGGTGAACCCTTTCACTGACAACCCGGAGTGGAAGAGCAGCTTGGGAGGCATCAAAGGTGCCATTCAGCATATCGCCTCAGGTTATGGCCTGGGTGTGTTCCCCGCTGGTGAGGTGTCGCGCTTTCATGGTCACGATTACCCCGAAGACTTGCCTTGGAGTACCTCCATCGCCCGCATTATCAAGAATGCCAAGGTGCCGGTGATTCCCGCTTATTGGGATGGACGCAACTCGAAGTTGTTCTATTTTGAGGATAAAATCCACTCCATGCTGGGCACTTCGCGCCTGACCAAGGAACTGATCAACAAACACGATAGATGTTTTAACCTGCAGCTTGGCAAGCCCATCATGCCTGCCGAGATTGCCACATACGAAAAGCCTGCCGACCTAGCAGCTTATCTGCGCAGCCGCTCATACGCCCTCGAAGCCAATATCCCGTCAAAGAAGGCTGAACTGAAAGTGGCCAATCAATGTGAGATTGACCCGCCTACAGACCTACAGGCCATGCTGAACGAACTGGAGGCGATTCGCGAAAAGTCCTTCCTTTATTCCGCATCGGATTACGACTGTTATCTGGCTGACTATGAAGATATCCCCAACCTGATGCACGAGATTGCCCGTCTGCGTGAGGTAACCTTCCGTGCCATAGGCGAAGGTACGGGCAAGAACCTCGATCAGGATGAGTTCGACACCCATTTCAAGCACCTCATCCTATGGGACAAGGTGAAGCAGAAAATCGCGGGCTGCTATCGTCTGGGCATCGGCAGCGACATTATCCCGAAGTATGGCATCAAAGGTTTCTACGTCAGCACGTTGGTGAATATCAACGATTCCTTTACCGATTATTTGAAACGTACCATTGAGTTGGGGCGTTCCTTCGTCACCCTCGAATACCAGAAAGAGGTGCTGCCCCTGGTGCTGCTCCTGAGGGGCTTGTCGGATGTGGTGGTGCGTTATCCTGACATCAACTACTTCATCGGACCGGTGAGCATCAGCTCGTGGTATCCCAAGTTCTATATGAGCATGATTGTGAAGTACGTCACGGAGAAGCATCCCGTGAGCGAGGACCTCGCCAATATGGCTACCCCGAAGACACCTTTCCACGAGGATTTCCTCAAGGTAGATCCCGATGTGCTGATGAAGGGCAATATGGACAGTACCGACAAGTTTGACAAGTTTATGTTCCGTCTGAGCAATGGACAGTATCGCCTGCCCACTTTGTTCAAGAAATACCTGAAGCTGAACGCCAAGTTCCTCTGCTTCAACGTCGACCCCGACTTTAACGACACCCTCGACAGCCTCTTGTTCCTCACCTTCACCGATTTCCCCGAGGACGAGGTGATGCCGCTCTTCCGCGACTGCAGCGAGGAGGAGAAAGAGGTGGTCAGGAAACGATTCGGATATATTAAATAAGTATTATTCGGATTTGTCTTCTTCAATGGTCTGCGCAAAGAACGTGAAGTTCACTTTGCCGTAGTGTCTTTGCTCCATGAAGTGGGGATGTTCCTCAAAGTTCTGGTATTTGTCGTGTTCAAGCACAAACATTCCGCCTTCGCGTAACAGATTATGGCTGAAGATGAGCTCGACCAAGGTATCGTAGTGCTCACAGTCGTAAGGCGGGTCGGCAAAGATGAGGTCGTACTGCATCTGATGCTTCTCGAGGAAGCGATAGACGTCGGAACGGACGACAAGCAACTCTTTCATGTTGAGTTTATTGGCGGTCTCGCGAATGAATTTCACGCAGCCGAAGTCCTGATCGACCGACACCACCTTGGGGCAACCTCTTGAGACCAGTTCGTAGGAGATGTTGCCTGTGCCGGCAAAGAGGTCGAGGGCTTCGGTCTCCTCAAAGTCGAAGTGGTTCTCGATGATGTTGAACAGGCTTTCCTTAGCCATATCGGTGGTGGGACGTACGGGCAGGTTGGCGGGCGCCACAATCTGACGCCTCTGGTATCTTCCTCTGATAATCCTCATCTTAGTGCTTGATAATGGTTGAAATAATACTGGAAGGGTACTTCGCCCAAGGCTTTGCTTACATGCAGCGCATGGGGATCTTCCACAAATCGGAGGTCTTTCACATAGCGTCCGCAGAGGTCGATGATGTCGGAAGCGGGGCGGATGAGACCGGCGAAGACAACGGGGATGTCGTTTCCAGCCACAGCATTTTGTTCCATGGCAAACAGCAGGAAGTAGGCGAAATCCTCTTTGGTATTGAACTTGAAGTTGTTGAAGAAGGCTAACTTGCCGTTTTTCTTGATGAGCATATCGAAGTCGCGGTTGCGGACGTTGACGAAGACGCCGTTCTCGTCTATGGTTTGCATGATACTTTCGACGAACACCGAGCTTGAATGCCTGAAGATGGCGTTGGGCCACCTGCCGATAATCTTGTCGTGCAAGGCTTTCAGGAGGGCATAGACGTTGACGCATTGTGCCGATGCAATCCGTTCTGAGGCAATGGAGCAGGCTTCGGGAAGGGTGAAGCCAAAGTCAAGGTGCTTGGGCGAGTCGGCTTCGTTGAACAGGATCTCTGGGACGAGGGTGCAGTAGCGGTTGTCGACGAGACAGGTCACCGAAGCGAAGGCTTTGTTGTTCAAGCCTTTGTCTTCCAACGCCCTTTCCAAAGTGCGGAACAGATCATTGCTGTCGGCGAGCAGGTCCGACTGGAAGCACTCCAGGGCAATCTGCGTATGGGTTGTGTCGTCGAGAAGGGCAAAAGAAAGACCACCCAACGAACATTGGATGGTCAGTCTGTACTGCGATGACTTCTCGGCATCAAACTCCTCGCCGTATTGCGAGATATAAGGGTTCAGCGATGCCGTCATTCATCCTAAACGTTTAGAGTTTCTCCCAGTTGCCTTCAGTTGAAGCCTCGTCCATGGAACCGACTTTCAGACCGGCATAGCGGTTGATGCTCTCTCTCTCGGCCTTGAGGTTCTTCACGCGCTGAGTCCATTCCTTCTCGGTGAACTTGGCACCGGGCTGGCCCAGATAGACTTCGTAAGGAGTGCGGGCTTCGAAGACGGGGATTTTCACGCCGCTGCTTTCCTTGGTGCCGGCTTCGATTTCGAACACCTGCTGAGGCTCGCTGAAGGGGACATATTTCATTTCGTTGATGTTGAAGACGAGTTTGTTCCAGCCTTCAGCATTGTCCCAACCTTCCTTCTTGGCTTTGTCTTTTCTGAGAACGTTGCCTTTTCTGATGGAGTCCATCACTTTGATGTAGCCGGCGGTGTCATAGACCGTGTAGTAGGTGGAGTCGGCATCGTTGCGCTTCGAGAACATTTCGACCACCGGGATGGAGTCGTTCTGGCAAAACTTGATCAGGGTATCGAGGTTGTCAGTGTACTTGTTGTATGCGTTCTTGTAAAGCACCTCGGCATTGCGGATGTCGATGAGACGCTCGATCACCTTGTTCTCACGAACTTTCTTCTCGTTGTCGAAGTTAATGGGAGCCTGAATGCTCTTGACGACTTGCCATGCTAAAACCAGGACGATGGCAAACAGAATGATGTTGATGACGATGGATAATCCTTTTTTCATTGTAGTATGATTTTCTAATTATTTACTCTTTCGGATTGGCGGCAAAGTTAGGATTTTTTTCTCATACGTGGCACAAAAATTTTCGATTGAAATTAAAAATGGATTTTGTGGTAATCTAAATATTTGTCGTCCAAATATTTGCGAATCTTGTTAGCGAGGATAACGAAAACCTGAAGTTCGTTTTTTTCGAGCCATTCGGTGGCTTCGTCGTCCCGATTGACAGCTTTTGCGAAGGCCAAATTGACTTCAAAGTGATTCCGGATGAGCCATTCTTCAGCTTTCTCCTCTTTGTCGATGGCGCTGTCGATAGCTGCCAGGTGGGGGAAGCCGTGTTCCATCAGCCATTCCTTGGCCTTGGTGTCGCCCTGTATGGTTTGGCTCAAGGCCCCCAGTTCAGGATAGCCGTTGCGCATCAGCCACTCGAAGAATTCGTCGCCCCCAGGCTCAAAGGTACAGCCGAAGGCCATGAGTATTTTTACCGGATAGTGTGTCATTCTGCGGCAAAGATACACACAATTCAAATAGATTTCTTACTTTTGCGCAATTATTTGCAAGGAAATGAAAACCAAACAGGAAATCGTTGAAAACTGGCTGCCGCGCTATACGGGGCTGCCTTTGGACAAGTTCGGCAAGTATATTCTGCTGACCAACTTCCAGAATTATGTGGACCGCTTTGCCGAATGGCAGGGGATTGAAGTGGTGGGTCGCGACAAGTCGATGCCCTGCGCCACCGATGGCGAGATCACCATCATCAACTTCAGCATGGGCAGCGCCAACGCCGCCACCATTATGGACCTCCTAAGCGCCATCAAACCTAAGGCGGTCCTGTTTCTCGGCAAGTGCGGTGGTGTGAAGCGCAAGAACAAGGTCGGCGACCTCATCCTGCCTATTGCCGCCATTCGTGGTGATGGCGCCTCAAACGACTATTTCCCGCCTGAAGTGCCCGCCTTGCCGGCTTTCAGTCTGGAAAAAGCCATCTCCACCACCATCCGTGACTACGGACGCGACTACTGGACGGGTACAGTCTACACCACCAACCGCCGTGTGTGGGAACACGACGAGGAGTTTAAGGAATATCTCCGCAAGACCCGTTGTATGGCTGTCGATATGGAAACAGCCACCATTTTCAGCGTCGGCTTCTACAACGAAATCCCCACGGGCGCGCTGTTGCTTGTGTCCGACAACCCTATGGTGCCTGAAGGCGTCAAGACTGAGGAAAGCGACCGAAACGTAAGCAAAAGTTTCGTCGGCGAGCACCTGCGCATCGGCATCGACTCGCTGAGGCAATTAATAAACAATGGTATTACAGTGAAACACCTAAAATACTGACGTGCGACTACGAGACTGCGGGACTGCGAGATCGGATAGTCCCGAAGTCCCGTGTCCCGAAGTCAAAAAAACTATGATGACCTACGAACAGATTCTTTCCGAGATCCACAAGAAGAACTTCGCACCCATCTATTTCCTGACGGGTGAGGAGCCGTATTTCATCGACATGATCTCGGACACCATTGAGAACGAAGCCTTGGATGAGGCCGACCGCGCTTTCAACCAAATCGTGCTTTATGGCCGCGACGTGGATGTGGAGACCATCGCCAACCACGCCCGCAGTTTTCCCATGATGGGCGACCGCATGGTGGTCATCGTCAAAGAGGCGCAGGATGTGAAGAACCTGGAGAACTATGAGGCTTATCTCGACACGATTCCTGAAACCACGTTGCTCGTCTTCGCCTATAAATACAAGAAGTTCGACAAACGCAAAGCCCTGGCCAAGAAGATTGACAAGAAAGGCGTATGGTTTGAGTCGAAGAAACTATACGACAACAACATCCCGACCTGGATACAAAACTATCTGAAGGGCGAGGGCTATTCCATTACCCCGAAGGCCATGCAGATGCTGGCGGATTTCCTCGGCACGGATTTGCACAAAATTGCCAACGAGCTGAAGAAGCTCACCATCGCCTTGCCCAAAAACAAAAGCATCGACGACGCCGACGTGGAACGCAACATCGGCATCTCTAAGGACTTCAACGTCTTCGAGCTGCAGAACGCCATCGGTAGTCGCGACGTGCTGAAAGCCAACCGCATCGTGAACTATTTCGGCGACAACGGCAAGGACAATCCGCTGCTGGTAACAGCCATCACGCTTTACGGCTACTTCACCAAAATCCTCAAACTGCACTATGCTGCCGACAAATCGCAAGGGGCTTTGGCCAGCGTGTTGGGAGTGAATCCCTTCTTCGTCAAGGACTACCAGCTGGCAGCCCGCAATTATTCCCCCGCGGCTTGCGCGCGCTGCATCTCCATCCTCCGCGAGTTCGACATGAAATCGAAGGGCTATGGAAGCGGTGACGTGAGTGAGAAGGATCTCTACCGCGAAATGATATTCAAGTTGATGCATTGTTAATATGAGAATTGTTGCACAAAGAGTTACGCGTGCTTCCGTCACGATTGACGACAAAGTCAAATCCCAAATTGGATTGGGGATGCTCATACTTTTGGGCATAGAAGAAGCAGATACTTCCGAAGATGTCGATTGGCTCTGCGCCAAGCTCACCAAACTGCGCATTTTCGGCGACGAGAACGATTCCATGAACCTCGACATCTGCCAGGTGGATGGTGCTTTCCTCGTGGTGAGTCAGTTCACGCTCCATGCTTTGACCAAGAAAGGCAACCGTCCGAGTTTCATCCGCGCTGCCCGCCCTGAGCAAGCCATTCCGCTGTATGAGCTGTTCCTGAAACGCCTCGCTGAGGTCTCAGGTCGCCCCGTGCAAAGCGGCGAGTTCGGCGCCATGATGGCTGTGGAGCTGCTGAACGACGGTCCCGTGACGATTATCATGGACTCCAAAAGACGGGAATAACCGTTATTATCACTCCTCGGAATCATCCTTGATGATATGCAAATCGCGCTGCGGGAACGGTATTGTGATGCCGGCGGCGAACAGGGCGTTGTACATCACTTCCGGCGCACGGTCGGCATAGGCGACGCGCTCGGCGGCCAAGACGTATTGCTTCACGATGATATCGACACCACTGTCGCCAAACTCTCCAAACACCACATAGATGCCTTTCTTCGGCTCCACGATTTCGCGTCCGTAGGCGTCTTTTTTGCGCATCACCTGCAAGGCTTCAACCAGGACATCGCGCGCCTTCTGCAAATCGGTGCCGTAGGCCACACTTACATGCAACTTGAGGAGCTCGTAGGAGTCGCTCTTGGTGAGGTTGGTGAAGCTCTTGGCAAACAGCGCTGCGTTGAGGAAGGAAACGGTGACACCGTCGATGGTCTCCACCTGGGTGCTTTGGTAATTGATATCGGTAACCGCACCGCGCACGCCGTCGCACTCAATCCAGTCGCCAACCCTTAGGCGTCCGCCCATGAGCTGGATGCCGTACACAAAGTTGTTGATGATATCCTTCAGCGCAATACCAATACCGGCCGACAAACCGCCTGCGATAAGCCCTAACGAACTGGTGGGGATGTTGAGGGTGACGATGAAGATGTAGATGTAGACAAACCAGACGAATACACTGATGAGGCTGTTGCCCAACGAAAGGTTGATTTCATTGTTGCGGATGCTTTTCCGATTGAATTTGCGGAGGAAACGTCTGTACTGGCCTTGCTGCCAGAGGGTGTGGATGGCCTTGTTCAGGTAACGGAACACGAAGAACAGCCCCGCAAGGAACAGAAGGGCATACACGGACACTTTGAATCCGTCGGCACCATGTTGGATGAACGGCTGTATGAAGATTCTTCGATACAAGTCGCTGAATTCGAAGATGTTCAGTGCCCAATGGATGCACAGGGGGAACGACACCAGCACCATCAGCGGGACAACCACATCCCGTATCAGGTCGTAGAACCATGTAACAGAGAACAGTAACTTTTCCTTGGCCGAACCCGACAAATAGGTGATCTGGGCTTTGTAGTCGTCCACTCGCTTGTCTAACCGATGCTCTTTGTACCAAAACAGCAGGTGCCATACGGAGACAATGAGAAGGATGGCTGTCAACAGGAAGAACCACCAAACCAGGATGATAAGCGCCAGGAAGATGTAACCGGCCCAGCTGGTAATCATGGCGATGGCGGTAACGCCTAATGAGAACCAGCCAATAATGGCATCAGCCCGATCCGACTTCTTCCTTCGGCGCAAATTGGCAATCAACTGCCACAGCGTCATAATTAGCAGTAGGGGAGGGAAGATGAAATTCAGGAAGGCATTGGGCAGGAACAGCACCCGGCAACTGATGACAAAGAGTGCCGTGAAAATCGTGGACAGATAGTTTCGGATGCCGTTCTTGAGTTTGGCGGGTTTCAAGCGGATGAGTTGGGCCGCTGTAATGGCCATCAGCAGCCAGAAGAAGGTGTGCAAAAGGCTGATGGCCTTGGCTGCTCTTTCGTCAGATGTGGTTTCGTAGCTGAGGACTATGAACAGGATACAGCCTAACAACAGGGCGATATAACGCCTTTGTTCTTTGGCTATGGCTTTGTCGAGCGGTTTCACCAAACGGTAGACAAGCCGCATCAGCAGGGCGACAAGGACCCACAAGACGAAGAATGCGAAAATGTATAACACCAGATAGAACAACGTGGCCGAGTTGTAGTTACGGACGTCCTTGACAACGTCAGGGTCTTCGGAGTTTGACAAATCCGGGATATAAGTCGAGGAGAACCGCTGCTCCATTGCGGTTTTGGCTTGTTTCCAGTAAAATGCGGGATTCTTCAGGATTTGTATCCAGGGCGTCTGGCCTTCAACGAAGACGCTGTTCTGCAGGATCTTGTAATAATCCTGTGCATAGTCGTAGGATTCCTTCATGCGCAGCCAGGCTTCGATGTAGTAGGTGCTGTCAGCCATAACCACCTCGCGCGTCTGGGCGTAGATGTTCAGCAGTCGGGAAGCGTAGAAGAGGCATGAGTCGCGTTCCATCTGACCTCTCTCGCTCAGGATGAACGGCAGGGTGCTTTTTTCTGTGGCTGTTGTGTCTTGCACAGTAGCTGTTGTGTCTTGCACCTCACTCTCACTCTCTACCTCGAGGTTCTCCTCCTGGGGCTGTGGTACCTCTATTGTGTCAAAGAAAAAGGCAAGGCTGTCGCTGAGAGCCAACGAATCACCAGCCAATGAATCCTGCGTTTCAATCAGGGCCATGATAAGATTCACCTGGTCAAACAGTTTCTTTTCCAAGAGGCTTTCGTTTTGTTCCAGGTGGGCATCCAATGAGTCGTTGTGATAGGCAAGACTGTCGGGAACCTATTCCACGTCCTTCAACACGGGAGGGAGGCGGCGGAGCGCTTCAATCAGACGGGCATAGCGTTTGATCTCGATGCTCAAACTCGTCACGATGTGGTCGTAGGGTCTGCGGTTCTTGTTGAAGTCTTCGTATTCCTGGGTCACCTTCTCCAACGCATAACTGATGTCGAAGGTGTAGTCCTGCTTTTGGGAATACAGCATCAGCGAGAGGTCGTTGCATTTCTTGGCATACTTCACCATCTGCTTGTGCTGCTCTTCGTAATACGCCTTCAACTCGTCTTGCGACTCTGAGACTTGCTGGTAATCATTGCTTAATTCCCACCGCAGATTGGTTAAGGTGTCATCCAGATCCAATCCCGTAAAAACGGCTAAGGCTGGCACCGCCACGGCCAACAATGCCAAAACCCTTAAAACGACTTTCCACTTTTTCATCATGTTCTTTGCTTTAATTCTTATTCGCCTGCTTCCGGCTCATGTTGCATACGGAACTGACTTTGCTGTTGTTGAGGATGATGACGTTTCCGTCTTCGTCGGTGATCTGTGTGCTGCGGATGCCCATATCCGTGACGTAGCCCGTCACTCCGCCGACATTCACGTGGTCGCCCACGCGGACGGTGCCCTCCAGCATCATGAAGACGCCGGCAAGCAAGTCGGCAGCCATACTCTGCGCACCCATACCGACAGCGATGGAAATGATACCGGCTGAGGCCAGCAACGCCGTGGTGTTCACGCCTAACATGCTTAGGATGCAGAAGAACAGGAAGATGTAGGCGGCGTAGGTAATGAGACTGTTCGCTAACCTGGTGAGTGTCTTTGACTTGGGGCTCAGACGGTTCTCCATGCGGTTCAGCATGGCCCGGATCAGGAATACGCAGAAGAGTGTGGCAGCAATGACAAACAGGGCCGCCCATAGTGAAATCAGGTGCAAGCCATTAGACCACTTCCCGCTGAGGACGTAGTCGAAGGAGGTCCACCAACCATTGGAGGAGGCAATCAGGACATAGATCACAAACAGCGTCAGGAAAATCGAGTAACCGTCGAGGAAGACCCTTACGGGGGAAGCCACGCCTGCGGCAGGCCGCTGCTTTCCATTCGCCTCTGCTTCTGCCATCGCCCGCGCTATCAGCACGCTTGTCACCGGATAATACAGCAGCACCAGGATGAGCATCACGGCGAGGACCACAGGCATAGAAATCTCATGTAGGTAAGAGTCCTCGCGCTCGGGCACCATGAACACAAGCGTTCTGCCATTTGTTGATTTTCCTGATATGCGCATGTCAACACCATTGTAGACGGTAAAGCCGTCAAAGCTGCCGGTGGGCTCGTAACCTTGTATGAAGTCCGCTGCCTTCAGGCCGATCATTTCGGGGTCGGTGTGGGCGATGAAGCGACCGTCTTCATCGTTGATGGCGGCGACGACGTACCCTTTACCAACGGCGTTAGTGTTAATCGTGTTTTCATAGCTCGTTCTCTCAAGCTCTGCATTCATTTCTTCGGCATTGTAGACAGCCAGAAGGAATCCGTCAGGCTGCCCCTCCTTGTCGGTCATCAGGATGGCCGTGCCCAGCTGCATCTGTCCCGTGTAGGGATCAGCAGCGGGGCCCACGACGGCACAGGGATAACCCATCAGCAACGAGCGGTATTCCTCGCTGAGGTTTTTGCCGATGGTGAAGCCTGTAAAGCTGTTGCTGGCGACGAGTTCCTGCCCCGTGCTGCCAAAGCGCATCAGATAGTCGGTTTTGGCGATGCGGTTGAGCTCCTTCATGCCCTCATGCGTTTGGTAATCAGGGTGCTCTGTCAGGAATTCAGCCAATAGCTGCGTGCGTTTCCGGTAGATATCTTCAAAGGTATCGTGGAGGTTCTTCTCCTGTGTCTTGCGCCAATTGACTTCATATTGGATGCCTTCACGCCCGGCTGTGGCGGACAAGGAGGCGTTCGCCCGGCTCTCCAAGAGCAGAAGCATGACGGAGAAGACGACGGTAACCAAAATCACCACCAGTATGCCCGGCCAGGTCTTGCTGCGCTTATGCTGGAGAAGACGGCGAAAAGCGAAGACCTGGAACAGCACAATTCCCAAGCCGAGGATGAGCGAAATGGCAACAGCGATGTATATGCCGTTTCTGACCACTTTGATGACCGGAACGGCCAGCAGGATATCTGATTCAATCTGCGGATAGTTCTTCGTTGCCGCAAGGTAACGCTTGCCCGACAGTTTGACGATCTTGCTTGGTTTTCCGAAGACTTTTTTTGCCTCCACCCTAAGTCGGGCGGCTTGTTCAGGGGTAAAACCGTCCAGCCGAGAGACCATTATTGAGTCGCCGTGTCTGCCTAAAGCAATATCATCTTTATCGGTTAACAAGCCATCAAGTACGGCGGAGCCGTCATCAAGGATATTGTATAACTCCAGCAACGTGAAGCAGGGGAACTCAAAGGCCAGGTTGTGCTCCGTGTCGCCTGGCACGGGGAGCACGACGATTCCCTTGCCGTCATTCTTTCCCGTTTCCTTCCCGTCTTCCGTGAGGACCGGATAGAACTCAAAATGGGGGGCGCACGGTTCAGTGGTCTGTCCGTCCACCAGGGAGACGCTGGTGGCGCCAACCGCGTCGCGAACCCGCTCCAGCTTTTCGGCATCCGCCTTTCCGTTTTCTTCACAGTAAAGCTTCAGCCCCAGCTCGGCACGGGCCAGGATGTCTTCCTCGTAAACACGGCTGCGCAAGTGCATTTCATACACGCGCATGTCGATAATGCCCGGAACCTCATAAAGGAATTCATTCATCTGCCTCAAGCGGATACTCTCGCAGAGCGAGAAGACGGCGTAAAACACCATCGCCGCGATAAGCAGAAAGACAAAGGAGGAAAAAACGACAAGCTTCTTCCCGCTCTTTTCCTTCAGAATGGTTTTGAACTCTTCTTCCCTCAGTAGGGCTTTTACTTCTTCAAAGGACTTCATAGTGTTTAGCTATTATTTTGCTGCAAAGATATAAAAAGTATTCACTTTATTTAATTAAATAGTCTTGTCGCGCCACTTTTTCTTGTGGATGTACACGACACACTGGATCCAGATAAACAGCGCATAGACGCCGTCGGCCGTCCAGCACACGGCTATGCTCGATTTAAGGATGCCGATGATGATGGTGCAGTAGACGGCATAGATGCCAAGGGCCACCGCATCGAAGCGGAGGCAGACTCGTGTGTCGCCCGTTCCCGCGACGGACTGAAGATACACATTCCACGGTAGGGTGACAGCGGTGGCGACGCACATCACCTTCAGCGTGGGAACGGAAGCTTGAACCAGGGTGGGAATGTCGGTAAACAGGCTTATAATCAATTGCGGACAAAGGGATCGGATCGTTTATTATAAAACTCTTCCAGTTTATTCTTTTTCCATCCAAACATATTTTATTCTTTGTTGTTATAGGCTGCTGTGCGCTTGGCCACGTTATCCTTGATGTTGTTGTAGAAGATGGAGTAGTCGTCTTGGTGGTAGCACTGCGGTCCGGCAAGGTCGGCCATTTCATTGGGCGTAGCTTTGGCGTTGGTTATCACTGTGCCACGGGCAAGACATAGCTGCGCATCGGCATCAATGTCACGGATTGTGGTTGCGCCGGTCTCGTCCATAACAATCGAGCCCAGGTTCATATTGGCAGCTGCATAAGTCTCGTCACGCTTCCAGTTCAGCGGGTTGATTGCCACTCCGTTCTTACCAATAATGAGGTTCGGGAGCGGCAAGTTCGCCTCCACATTCTTGGGACCTTCGGCGTGCCAGCTGATGATGACACCCGTGTCTGTTTCACCAGTCGCAAACTTAAAGTGCGGGTTGGCCTCCAGGTCTTCCTTCGTGATGGAATAGCCTATGGCGTATGCCGCCACCATACGCTTATAGTAGTCGGGGTGCTCCTTGAAGTAGCCTTTCAGCACCAGGCGGAGGATGGCTGCACCTTGACTATGTCCTGCGATGACGAACGGACGGCCGTTGTTATAGTGCTCAAAGTAGTAGTCCAATGCGGCGGTAATGTCGGTATAGGGTATGTCGGTAAGCGCCGCGTCGATGTTTCCGTCCTTCTCAAAGGCTTCAAACGCATGTTTCAAACTGCTCTGACGGTACAACGGGATAAACAAGTTGGTGGATTCCTCGAACACGCTCGACTTGATTGCGTGCTCTATCGGTAAACCCGCCAGTAACTCAGCATTGTCGAGCGTTGCATAGTCGGGGTCACCCTCGTTCGCGCCCATGAATATCGTCGAGTAGATGTAAAACGTGTCGAATTCCTTGGTGATTTCCGGAATCCTATACCAGTTGGTTTTCTTGGAATAGTCGATTGAATTCATCTGTAAGTTGTTTTTGATTTTTCTTTCCTTCTTATTTTTATTCTTCCTTAGTATTGATACTTTTTTTGCAGCGCCACCATAAATATGCTTCCGACGACAGCTGCCATCAGTTCGGCGAAAACAATAGCATACCAGATGCCGTCAACGCCAAACAGCAACGGCAACAGGAGTACGGCTCCAAGCTCAAACACAAATGTCCGCAAAAAGGATATTAGTGCCGATACCTTCCCGTTGTTCAGAGCGGTAAAGAAGGCT
>Ga0265301_10003200_pt1 | contig 17606 bp, 17 predicted proteins | sample AusTroGonzalo_MG_2_FD_193488 | JGI IMG/M metagenome (GOLD analysis project Ga0265301, IMG submission 193488) | Bovine rumen microbial communities from tropical cattle in Woodstock, Queensland, Australia - Gonzalo_04 | ecosystem: Host-associated > Mammals > Digestive system > Stomach > Rumen ... | reverse complement strand
AAGTCGATTTTGCGAACGCTATAATACGTCATTTTTACGGTTTTTTAAGATGCAGAAATGGCTTTTTTAAATGATTTTTGCGTACCTTTGCACCCGCAAATTGCAATGACTCTATAGCTTGGTAGAGGTGACGGAGTAATTCTAAAATAATCACAAAAGATTGGTCTATATCGCTGGTGGTATGAAGGATTTTTAATACCTTTGCCAGCAGTTATTAAATAGGCTATTATGAATAGGTTTCTGATTCGCCTCCTCCTCGTCATAGCATTGCTGTGCGACTTTCTTGGCTCTGTAACGGGAGTCAGGGCGCAGGGCCTTGTATCAAAGGACGAGCAGAAGAGCGAACATCAGATTAAGCAACACAACGGCTATCTGAAGGCCGTAGCTGAGGAACCGCAGAGTCCCGTCGAAGTAGTATTCCGTTCTGCACCTTCGTCCCATCGCGTAGCCTCCAACCGCCCCACACGTCTGCTGCCCACTCATGGCGGCAAGCCCGGCAAGTATAACGGGCGATGGGCGGCTGACGAAATCTGTAAACCCTTTAATTGTGCCTTGCTGCAACCGTGCCGTGGTCTCTACTGCCTCTGCACCGTTGTTACGCCTCCGCGCTTTTACTATGTCATCGCGCTGAGGCGGCTTCTTTGTTAGCGAATGGTTTTCCCCTGTGACGATGAGAGGAGGGAAACAAATATCATTAACATAGAAAGAAAATAAAAATGGCAAATATCAAACATTTGCAGATGTGGAACAGCATCTGCGCTGATGCTCGTATTAGCGTCAGCAAATCCCTGTTCGGACTGCACACAACAGCGGTATATACCCCTACGAATAGTGTCATCGATGCCCACACCGTCGAACTGTCGCCAGCCGATGGTGAGCACGTCAAGCGCATCCTCAGTTCGCCCCGCGAAGACCTCGCTCAGGTCATCGGCGACTTCCGCCCGAAGCCCGTGGCCAACGGCAACTATATGGTCGAGGTCTGCACTTCTCGCGACGGTGTCTTTGCCGCTATACTGCTTCATCAGTTCACCCGTATGAGCTACGAGCCCGTGACTGATGTCGTTGTCTTCGAGGGCGACGAAGCTCGTGCCATAGCTAAGTTATTCTCCTAATTTATCACAAAAAAAATCCCTGTACTCACATGAGTATGGGGATTTTTTCGTACCTTCGCAGCAGATATGGAATTGCAAGAGAACAGCGTAATCATTGATGACAGGCTCGACAGGATGTTGGAGCCGGAACTGGCTGGTCATTTCACGCACGCTTACTGCACGGCGGGCCAGTGCGAGGTGACGTTCAATGGGCAGACGTTCACGATGCACGAGGGCGACTGCATGATTATCATCGCTAACAGATTAGTGTCTCGGGTCGCGCCGTCAGCGGATTTCATGGTAACGGTAGTCTATGTGGAGCAGAGTTTCCTGCAAGCCTGTACGCCACATAGTAATTATGGTACGCGTGGAGGGCTGTCGCTCTACATCAACCCCATCATGCGGTTGACGGAAGAGGAACGCGTCATCTGTCGTCGTGGTTTTGAGAATGTGTGCTACCGCATGGAGCATCCGCACCGATTTTTCCACGGTGACGAGATAATGGCGGCCCTGCAGCAGTTGTTCATCGACTTCTTCGAGTGTCATGCCCGTATCGAGGGTGAAGTGGAAGTAACGACGCAGGCCGCACAGGTTATCAACCGCTTTGTGGAGATGCTGGAACGCGGCGACTATCGCAAAAATCGCGAAGTGAGCTACTATGCCGACAAACTCTGCGTCACGCCCAAGTACCTCTCGGAGGTCTGCAAGAAGGTGAGCGGCTACTCGGCCAACTCATGGATCAACCGCTACGCTGCCATCGACCTCGTGCATCTGCTGAAGGACAAGAGCCTGTCGCTGACCGACATCGCCTACATGTTCGATTTCTCGTCGCAAAGTCATTTCTCGCGCTTTGTTCAGAACAATCTGGGACAGAAACCCAGCGCATTCCGCACGTAAAATAGCAGAAAAGGAAAAATGTGAAAAACGAACCGAAAAAGATGTAACGATTCTTTTTCGGTTTCTTTGTAATTTTGCACCCAGAAACTTAAAAGCATAAAGATTATGGAGAAATTTATCAAGTTATCGAATGGCGTTGAAATGCCGGTTTTGGGTTACGGAGTGTTTCAGGTGACGCCTGAGGAGTGTGAGCGTTGTGTGGCTGATGCGCTGAGCGTGGGATATCGCATGATAGACACGGCACAGGCCTATCAGAACGAGGAGGGTGTGGGCGCGGCCATCAGGAAGAGCAGCATCCCCCGCGAGGAGATATTCCTCGTGAGCAAGATTTGGATGACGAACTACGGCTACCTGAAGGCCAAGGAGAGCATCGACGAGAGCCTGCGCAAACTCGGCACCGACTACCTCGACCTGATGCTGCTGCACCAGCCGTTCTGCGACTACTATGGTGCTTGGCAGGCGCTGGAGGAAGCATATCGCGAGGGCAAACTGCGGGCCATCGGCGTCAGCAACTTTTATCCCGACCACCTCATCGACCTCTGCGCCAATGTTGAGATTCGTCCGATGATAAATCAGGTGGAGACCCACGTTTTCCATCAGCAGACCGTCGCCCGCAAGTATATGGATGAACTGGGTGTGGCCCACATGGCATGGGGACCGCTGGCCGAGGGCAAGAACGGTTTCTTTCAGAACGAGACGCTGCAGAAGATTGGCGAGAAGTATGGCAAGACAGGCCCGCAAGTCGCACTGCGCTACCTAATGGAACTGGGCGTCATCGTCATCCCCAAGTCGAGCAAGAAGGAGCGCATGGCGCAGAATCTCGACCTCTTCGACTTCGCGCTCACCGACGACGACAAGGCCGAACTGGCGAAACTCGACACGGGCAAGCCCGTCATCATGCCCTCTCACCACGACCCCGAAATAGTGAAGTGGTTCATGTCACTGTTACCCCCAAGATAATAATTAATAAGGTATAAGATTATGAAGAAGTTATTAGTTTTAGCAATGCTCGTTATCGCAAGCGTGACAGCATGGGCACAGCAGCAGTTTACACCTCAAGAACAGGAGTTGATTGACCTGTCGAACCAGAAGTGGGCTTGGATGTCGGAGAAGAACGCCGATAAACTGGCTGAGTTGTTCTTGCCAGAATCTCAGTTCGTCCACATGGGCGGCTCTTGGGGAAAGGAACAGGAAGTAGGTATCATCCGCGGTGGTATGATCTGGTATAAGAAAGCCGACATCCACTCGCAGGAGGTGAAATTTACGGATGAGAACGTCGCTACGGTCTATAGCAACATCCACCTGACTTCTGAGGTGGGTGGCAATCAGGTGCGCTACCCCTTCATGGTGAGCGAGGTGTATATCCGTCAACAAAATAAAGAGTGGAAACTATCGTCGCTCATCTTCACCAAGTTGGCTGAGCCTGATCCGCGATTTGCTCCAGCCCTCACTCTCAACAATGGCATCCAGATGCCACAGTTCGGTCTCGGGACATTTGCCCAGCCTTCTAACGAAGTGGCACGCGAGTCAGTCTTGACAGCCCTGCGTATGGGCTATCGCCACATCGATACCGCTCATGCCTACAACGATGAAGAAGGCGTAGGTCAGGGCATCAAGGACAGCGGCATTCCTCGTGAAGAGATCTGGCTTACCAGCAAACTATGGATCGACGAATACGGCGAAGGCAAGACCGCCAAGGCTATCGACAATATGCTCAAGCGTCTGCAAGTGGATTATATCGACCTGCTCTACGTTCATCAGCCCGTAGGTGACTTCATCGGCGCTTGGCGCGACATGGAGAAAGCAGTACGTGACGGGAAGGTTCGTGCACTGGGCATCTCGAACTTCGAGGTCAACGACTCAGTTTTCGATCTCATCATGGAGAAGGCTGAAATCAAACCGCAGGTATTACAAATGGAGTGCCATCCTTACGCCCAGCGAATAGAGGCCCGTCGGAAGGCTGCCCGTCTGGGATTGCAAGTAGAGTGCTGGTTCCCCTTAGGTGGACAGATGAGTCAGGGGGCACTGCTGAAAGATCCCGTCATCGTTGCCATCGCCAATGCTCACAAGAAATCGCCCGCTCAGATTATCCTCCGCTGGCATCTGCAGGAAGGACTATCCGTCATCCCCGGCTCTAAGAATCCACAGCACATCATGGAGAACGTGCAGATCTTCGACTTCGCCCTTTCTGATGCCGAGATGCAACAGATTCGCGCCCTCAACAAGGAACAGCGTGTCTTCCCCTACGATTTCAAGATGATGCAGCAAATGGCAGGAAACTAAACAATGTAATAACTATGGAAGAGAAGAAATCTATGTCACGCCGCGATGCACTGAAGACTATGGGAGCCATCGTCGCCAGTGCCGCCTTGGCCACAACAGGACTGTCATCGCTGTCATCTTGTACTGACAGGCAGAAGAAACGCCTGGTGTTCTACTTCACCGCCACAGGCAACTCGCTCTACATCGCCCGTCAATTGGCCAGTGAGGGCAATGAACCGCTGAGCATCCCACAACTGTTAAAGAACCGCCAACTGGAATTCGAGGCCGACGAAATAGGCATTGTCTATCCCATTTATGGCCACATGCCACCCAACATGGTCAAGGAATTCCTGCAGACCGCCAAACTCAAGGCCAACTACCTGTTCTGCGTGCCTACGTTTGGTGCCCGTAAGTGCTCTGCTGTAGAGATCTGGGACAATCTGGCCAAGACCTGCGGCTATAAATTCGATTATATCTGCACACTGATGATGGTCGATAACTGGCTCCATGCCTTCGACATGAACGAGCAGATGAAGATGGACAAGCACATCCCTGAGCAACTGACCAAGATACAAGAGGACATTGCTGCCCACCGCCAATGGCACGAGCCTACGACTCAAGAAGAGCGCGACATGCATGCAGGGTTCATGCAGTTCTCTGGTCTCAACGAGCGCGATGCCTTCCTAATGTCAGCCAGTGAGCGTTTTCTGATTGAGGGCAACTGCATTGAATGTGGTATATGCATCCAGGTATGTCCGCGAGGCAACTACAAACTTACCTCGCGCGGCATCACAGCCAATGGCCAGTGCGATTACTGTCTGGCTTGTATCCATGCTTGTCCGCAGAAGGCTATCCAGTTCCGCCCCTCTGAAAACCCGCTTCTCGGGCCTGAGCGTAATCCCAAGGCCCGCTATCGCAACGAGCACGTCTCGCTGATGGACATCAAACGGGCAAACGACCAACACTAAATATTATGATACCATACGAGACTATCTGTGCCAATGGCTCGATGCTGATGGTGGCCACCAGCGGAACAGCCGTTGTGATTTGAAAAGACAATAGGAAGTATCGTTGGAATGTTTCTCACGCGTGCGCGTGAGAATTTCGAATTTGAGGGTGTCAGGGTGACAGAAGGCCGATAAATACTGGGTCTGCACCCTAAAAATGAGGGTGTCAAGGGTGACAGGAGGGTGACAGGTTGGCAGAGGGACATTTTGGCAGACCTTTCAGGAGCCTTTGGCGTATTAAATTCTCGAGAGAATTGGCGCGTAAAGTGCCTCTTTTTACTGGAAAAGCAGTGTTAAAGCACTGAATTCTCGAGAGAATTGAGGGAAAAGTGGCATGGTATTTGCTGGTAGGTAGGTGATCACGAATAACACTAACCTTATGAGAAAAACAAACAAGGTCTTAATGAATTATCTCTACCGCCAGGAGCGGAAGGAGAAGTGTGTAACGCTCGAAAGCGTGCTCGACTGGACACGCGAGGGCAAATACCGTCACAGGGTGGAGGCTGTGAGGGGACTGGACGAGGTCGCCATGACGGGCGGCATGGTCAGCGGTCCGCTGGCGGCCGACGAACTGCCCGTCGTGATGCCCGCCATCGGCGAGAAGGGCGTCTATACGGGACTGGTGCTGCTCTCCTTCCGTGTGGATGGGGGCATGGAGGTGCTAGAGCGGCTGCGCTCGGTGGTGAACCTGTGGGAGCAGACGCTGATGTCGTTCGTGGGCACCAGCGGACGGTCGCTGAAGGTGCTCATCCCCTATCGTCTCATGGGTGGCGGACTGCCTGTGGATGCTGCGCAAGTGGCTCTGTTCCAGCAGTATGCCTACAAGCGGGCTGCGGAATACGCCCTAGCCTCAACAGGTGTCAAGGCGGAGGAGACGGTGCACGACGGTACGGAGCATTTCCGTATCTCCTTTGATCCTCGGGCTTACTATCATCCGGAGGCGAGACCCATCGGGATGGCACAGCCTACGGAGCCGCTGACAAACGAGACGGCCCGGATCGTGGCTGAGCCTACGGAAACAGGCCTCGACACGGAACTGCTGCCAGGCTACACGCGGCGCGAGATGGATGTCACGAAGTACAACTTCATCTGCCGCAAACTGGCCTTCGGCAAGGGCATGGACAAGGAGGAGTACCTGATGACGCTGGCCACTGAGTGCCGTCAGGCAGGTATCGACAAGGAACTGGGTATCAAACTGACCATCCGTCTGACGGAGTTCTTCCAGAAGGACATCCTCGTGCGCTCGTCGTTCAACAATGCCTACGAGAAGCACCGCCAGGGTCGCTCGAATCCGATAGAGAAGTCGCTCATGCACCAGCAGTTGCTCGAGGAATTCCTCAGACGCCGCTATCTGTTCCGCAGGAACAGGGTGACGGGCGACATCGAGTACCAGGAGAAGCACCGCTACCAACTCTCGTGGAAGCCGCTGACCCAGGAGGTGCAGAACGATATCAACAACGAGGCTATCCGCGAGGGTATTAAGGTGTGGCCCAAGGACTTAGAGCGCATCCTCGTCTCTGAGCGGATCAATGAGTACGACCCCGTGCGCGAGTGGCTTTCCGCCCTGCCCAAATGGGACGGCAGGGACCGTCTGGGTGAGTTGGCAGACCGCGTGAGGACCCAGACCCCGGGCTGGCGCGAGAACTTCAAGATCTGGGTGCGCTCGATGGTGAGTCAGTGGCGTGCTGGCAAGGATGCCCTCTATGGCGCACAGATGGTGCTGATGATGGTGGGCGCGCAGGGCACCCGCAAGTCTTCCTTCATGCGGATGCTGCTGCCTCGCGAACTGATGCCGTTCTATATCGACCGCATCGACTTCACCAACAAGAAGGAGGCCCTCAGGGCACTCTCCCGTTTCCTGCTCATCAACATCGACGAGTACGACCAGATATCGAAGGCGCAGACGGCCTTCCTCAAGCACCTCATCCAGCGCACGGACGTGAAGGAGCGCAAACTGTATTCGACCACTTTCGAGCAGAGTCAGCGCTATGCCGCCTTCTGTGCCACCACCAACTCGCTGGTGCCGTTGAAGGACGACTCTGGTTCGCGCCGTTATCTGGTGGTGGAGGTGAATGAGGTCATCGACACGGACACGACGGGCGACAAGGCCATCGACTATCCACAACTCTACGCGCAGACCGTGTATGAGATCGAGCACGGTGAGGAATATGCCTTCACGGGCGAACGCGAACAGCAGATCGTCGAACAGAATGCCGACTACTACGAGACACCCAACGTCATCTCACTCTTCGAGGATCTGTTCCGTCAGCCCCAGGGGGGTGACGAGGTGTTGCTGCTGAGTCCCACCGAGATCCTCGAACGTATCCGCAACCTGAAGAAAGTGAATGTTGTGACACAGGCAAACGCCACACTCTTAGGCACTTACCTGCATCGGGAGGGGTATGGGAAAGGAAAAGGAGAGAAGCGACGTTGCTATCTGGTGGCTCTGAAAATCTGACACCCTCCTGTCACCCTTGACACCCTATAAAAAGGGTGCAGAGGCCCTGTACATCGGTGTTCTGTCACCCTGACACCCTAAAAACCAAAAAACTAACTGTTATGAAATACGAACTGAAGAAAGAAACCAAGCCGACACTCGCCACGTTCGGCAAGTACAAGGCCGTCGCGAGTCACCATCAGACCATCGGGACGGAGCAACTGATCAAAGAGGTTTGCGTGGGCGAGCCCTATAGTAAAGGAACTGTCGAGGCTGTGGCGTGGAAACTCGCCACGGTCATCAACCGTCATCTCCGTGAGGGCGACAAGGTGCGCCTCAGGGAATTCGGTCTGATGAAACTCGAGATCGAGAGCGACAAGGTGGATGCCCCCGAGGAATTCAAGCCCCGCCAGCATATCAAGGGCGTGCGCCTCCACTTCCTCCCCGAGAGTGCCAAGGGCAGTCCGGAACTCTACAAGAAGATCAAGTTCGAGAAGGAGGGCTGAGGATTTTCCGTCTCTTCGCAGCAGAATCCGTAAAAATGGTAATTCTTTCCAAAATCTGTATAACGTCTATATAGAATAATGTCCGTACCTTTGCAGCCAGATAATAACAACAGATATGAAACGACTGATTATGATGGCATTAACGGCAATGACACTGGGAGCAAATGCTCAACAGAAAATGTACCTCACCATTGGTGGCGTGACTAAGTCGGCGACGCTCGTCAGCAATTCCTCGACGGAGGCACTCATGGCTCAACTGCAGCAGGGTATTATCACCTACGAGGCGCACGACTACGGTAACTTCGAGAAGGTGGGGTCGCTGGGATATACGTTCCCAAGTAATGACGAGGACATCACGACACAGCCTGGCGATCTGATTCTCTATCAGGGTTCGAACCTCTGCATCTACTACGACACGAACTCATGGGACTTTACCCGCATCGGCAAACTCGACAACATGACGCAGGCCGACATCAAGACATGGGTGAATGCCGGCGGTGATAATGTCAGCGTGACGCTCTCTATCTCCGAGCCGACGGGCATTAGTAAAATAAAGGCTGATGATGTAGCGTCAAAAGCCTATACCCTGCAAGGCACTTTGGCAAAGTCAGGAACAACAGGAATATTGATTCAAAACGGTAAAAAGATAATCAGATGAAGAAAGTAATAGTTATTTCGACGAGTCTTCGTCGTGGTTCAAACAGCGACATGCTCGCTGACAAGTTTGTGGAAGGTGCCAAGAGTGCTGGAAACGATGTAGAGAAGATTTCTCTCGTAGGCAAGGACATCCGGTTCTGCACGGGTTGCTTTGGCTGTCAGAAGCTGGGCAAGTGTGTCATCAAAGATGATGTAAACGACATCATGGCCAAGGTGCTGGAGGCCGATGTCGTGGCGTGGGCTACACCCATCTATTATTACGAGATGAGCGGACAAATGAAGACGCTCATAGACCGCATGAATGCCATGTATCCGCTTGACTACAAGTTCCGCGACGTTTATCTGCTGACCACGGCTGCCGAGGACGAGGAAGAGACTCCGAAGCGTGCTGAGACAGGACTGACGGGATGGATAGACTGCTATCCGAAGAGCCGTTTGGCAGGCACACTCTTCTGCGGAGGAGTAAACGAAGCCCGCGAGATTGAAGGCAACAGCAAGTTACAAGAAGCATTTGAGTTGGGTAAAAGAGTATAAGTTATGAAGAAAGTATTATTAGCTGTGCTTGCTGCGGGAGTGCTGACGGCATGCACGAACAACAAACAAACTACAGACAAGGATATGGAGCAGAAATTGGAATTGACACAGGAGTGGGACAAGGTGTTCCCGCTGAGCGAGAAAGTTGACCACAAGAAGGTGACGTTTGAGACACAGTACGGTCTGACGCTGGCGGCCGATTTGTATATTCCACGAATCGGGATGTTTGACGCTGACAACAATGAGAAGATGCGTTTCCCCGCCATTGCCGTGAGCGGCCCGTTCGGAGCCACCAAGGAACAGTCGAGCGGACTCTACGCCATGCGGATGGCAGAGCGTGGCTTCGTGACACTGGCCTTCGACCCGTCCTACACTGGCGAGAGCAGCGGTGAACCCCGTCGCACGGCATCGCCCGACATCAACACCGAGGACTTCATGGCTGCTGTCGATTTCCTGTCGAAACAAGAGAATGTGGATGCAGATAAGATTGGTGTCATTGGCATCTGCGGATGGGGAGGCATCGCCCTGAACGCCGCCGCTGCCGACCCACGCATCAAGGCTACGGTGGCCAGCACGATGTACGACATGACCCGCGTCGGCGGCAACGGCTACTACGACAGTGAGGACAAGGAGGAGTCGCGCCATGCTGCCCGTGAGGCTCTTGCCAAGCAGCGTCTGGCAGACCCCAAAGCAATGGCCGGCGGTGTCATCGACCCGCTGCCCGACGACGCGCCCCAATTCGTGAAGGATTACTACGACTATTACAAGACCCCTCGCGGCTATCATGTCCGCTCAGGCAATAGCAACGACGGCTGGCGCGTCATCGGCACTCAGGCCTACGCCAACGCCCGCTTCCTCTACTACATCAACGAGATTCGTTCTGCTGTGATGATCATGCACGGCGAGAAAGCCCACTCTCGTTATTTTGGCGAGGCAGCCTATAAGTATATGGTGGAAGGCAAAGCAGAAGGCTACAATTTCATCGGCAAGCCTAATCCCGTACCTGAGAATAAACAACTGCTCATCATCCCCGATGCCTCGCATTGCGACCTCTACGATGGCGGCAAGGGTAACTACATCCCTTGGGATAAATTGGCAGATTTCTTCAAGGAGAATCTGAAATAACATTCGTGAAATTCGTGTAATTCGTGGTTAAAAAAATGGCAGAAAAGATTATCCAAATCGATAGCGTCGATGCGTACAACAAACTGTACGGATGGGAGACGTTGCACCCGCTGGTGACGGTGGTGAACCACCCTGAGCCGTTGGTTGACATGAACCACACGCGGCTGAACTACGGCCTCTATGCCCTGTTCCTGAAGCAGGGCGAGGGCTGCTCGATACGCTACGGACGCGAGAAGTACGACTACCAGGAGGGAACCGTCGTGAGCTTCAAGCCTGGGCAGGTAGTAGAGGTGGAATGGGACGAGTCGAAGCCCATGCCAGCCTCGCGCGGACTGCTGTTCCATCCTGACCTGATCTATGGCACGCCGTTGGCCAAGCGCATCCATGACTACACGTTCTTCGACTACGACCAGCGCGAGGCTCTGCACCTCTCGGAGCGTGAACAGCGCATCGTCAGCGACCTGCTCGACAGCATCGAGGAGGAGTTGCAGCACCCCGTCGATAAGCACTCACAGCGGCTCATCACCGATGCCATCGGCCTGCTCCTGGACTACTGCATGCGCTACTACGACCGCCAGTTCATCACGCGCCACAAGGTGAACAGCGACATCATGACCCGCTTCCAGCACGACCTGGAGGCCTACTTCCGCAGTGGCGAGGCAGAGCGCAAGGGTTTGCCCTCCGTCGCCTATTTCGCAGAGAAAGTGTTCCTCTCGCCCGGCTACTTCGGTGACCTCATTAAAAAGGAAACGGGCCTCACGGCGCAGCGATACATCCAGAACAAGGTCATCGACCTCTCGAAGCAGTACGTCATGGACAAGCAGCTGACCATCAATCAGGTGGCCTACAAGCTCGGCTTCCAATATCCGCAACACTTCACCCGCCTGTTCAAAAAGGAGGTCGGCATGACACCGAGTGAATACCGACTCTCCTAAATAATCACAAAAGATTCCCTATACTCACATGAGTATGGGGATTTATTTGTATATTTGCCCAGCAATATTGCAATTACACTAAAACAAATTCAAATACGATTATGCGAGTTCTGATTTTACAAGGCTCTCCACGAGCAAATGGAAACACCGCATGGATGGCGGAAGAGTACAAGAAGGCTGCTGAGGCAGCAGGTCATGAGGTGACACTGGTGAACGTGTCGAAGAAGAAGATTGCAGGCTGTCTGGCTTGTGAATACTGTCATAACAAAGGTAATGGAGCCTGCATCCAGAAGGATGACATGCAGGAACTTTATCCGTTGATGAATGAGGCAGAGGCACTGGTGCTGGCTGCGCCCATCTACTACTTTACCCTCTGTGCGCAGATTCAGGCTCCCATCCAGCGAATGTACTGCGTGAATGCACCTGCCAAGGTCAAGAAGATGGCCCTGCTGATGTCATCTTATTCGCCCAATGTTTATGACGGTGCCACAGCAGAGTTCCGTGACATCTGCAACTACTGGAAAGTAGAGAATATGGGTGCCGTCACTGCCAAGATTGACGAGCAGAAGACTGAGGAAACCAAGGAGAAAATTCTGGAATTAGTAGGTCGCCTGTAATTTATATTACCATGCAAGGAAACTTTTCGTACCACAATCCCACCAAGCTGTATTTTGGTGATGAGTCTTTGAACTATCTCAAGGACGAGTTGAAGAACTTCGGGCCTGTCGTGCTACTGAACTACGGCAGCGGCAGTGTGAAACGCAATGGCATCTACGACCAGGTGGTGGCCATTCTGCGTGAGGCTGGCAAGACCATCGTCGAGAATCCCGGCGTAATGAGCAACCCTACGCTGGAGAAGTTGCACGAGGGCGTAAAAATTGCCCACGACAACAACGTCGATATGATTCTAGCTCTCGGTGGCGGCAGCGTCTGCGACTACTCGAAAGGTGTGGCTGCATCCGTCTTCTACGAGGGCGACTATTGGAATCAGTTCTGGCTCCAGCAGCAGAATCCACCTGCAGGTCAGAAGATCCTGCCCGTAGGTTGTATCCTGACAATGGCAGGTACTGGCTCAGAGATGAACGGCGGCTGCGTGATTACCGATGCCAAGAAGAACTTCAAGGTAGGTCATGTGTTCGACGACCGCCTGATGCCGAAGTTCTCCATCCTGAATCCGAAGTTCACGATGACTGTGCCCGACAACCAAATGAAGGCCGGTATCTACGACATCATGAACCATATCATGGAGCAGTACTTCAGCGACTTCGACGACAACACCAGCGACTATCTCTCAGAGGGACTGATGCGCAGTCTCATCACGGCATCACGCATCGCCGTGAAGAATCCGCAGGACTACGAGGCTCGCTCTAACATCATGTGGACGGCTACGTGGGCACTCAACACCCTCATCGGCCTTGGCAAGCATCAAGACTGGATGGTACACATGATTGGCCACTCCGTAGGTGCCTGGACACACGCCCCTCACGGCTACTGCCTCGCTTCCGTCTCAATGGCCTACTACCGTCACGCCATGCAACCCGGTCTCGCTAAGTTCGTACGCTTCGCCAAGAACGTGTGGGATGTATGCCCCGACGGCAAGACCGATCTGCAGGTAGCCGAGGAAGGTCTCGCTGCCCTGAAAGCCTGGATGCAGGAAATCGGTCTTCCGCTGACTATCAGCGAGATCGGTGCTACTCCCGACATGATTCCCGGCATCACCGAAGGCACCATTTGCTATCCCGCAGGCTACATGGATTTGAAGCCAGAGGATATCACAGAAATATTAAAGGAGAGCATGTGAACGAAGAAACTTGGATAAAAGGATTGTAAGAAAGGAGACAATCTCCTAATTTATCACAAAAGAATCCTCCGTATCATTGGTATATGGAGGATTTTTTGTATCTTCGTCCCCAATATGACAAAGATAATCCTAAAGCAAAGCAAAATGAAAAAGGTATTTATACTCTTAGTATTGGCAACGATTTTGCTGACAGCCTGTCAACAGAAACATCAGACAGAGTCATCAACATCCCACAATCTCTTTGCATCCCTGCTTGGCAAGAGTCAGGCTGAGGTTGATGCACGAATCGATAGTTTGTGGGCGCACTTCTTCACCCCCGGCGACCTGAGCCGATACGAGGCCGACGGCGAAAAGACTGTCTATTATGAGGTGGGCGACTCGATGGGCATCATCGTCGATACCGGCAGCAACGATGTGCGTACCGAGGGCATGTCGTATGGCATGATGATCAGTCTGCAACTCGGCAAGCACGAGGTGTTCGATAAACTGTGGCGATGGGCAAAGACCTACATGGCCTATCCTGAGGATAGCCCATGGGACGGCTACTTCTGCTGGCAGTGCGGGCTCGACGGCAAACAGATAGGACAGAGCAATGCCTCCGATGGCGAGATCTATTTCGTCACCGCCCTCTTTATGGCTGCCGATAAATGGAATGAGCCGCAGTATGCTGCAGAAGCCAACGAGATACTGCACAAGATCACATCGAAGGATGGTCCAAAGACAGGTGTCTATAATCTCTATGATGACTCTACACGGCTCGTCACGTTCGTACCAAACGAGGAGGTACATTGGTATAGCGACCCCTCATACTGCCTGCCAGCCTTTCTCGACTTCTGGGCAGAGAAAGCCGACAGCAAGAACGACTTTTGGCGCGAGGCTGCTGACAAGGCCCGATGGTTGTTGAAGGTCTCGCAGGATTCTGTAACGGGTCTTTATCCTGACTATTGCCTTTTCGATGGCAAACCCTATCGTCGCCCTGACTTCACATATAACACCGACCGCTATCAGTACGATGCCATCCGCTGTGCGATGAATGTGGGTATGGACTATTATCTCACGGGGAAGGCCAAAGATGATCAACGTCTGATGATGCGCCGCCTACTCCAGTTTTTCAAGACTGACGGCTTCCAGCACGGTCAGTTCAATCTCGACGGTTCAGAGCCGACTGACGGCTATACCGAGGGTATGGCAGGAGCCAATGCCGTGGGAGCCTTTGCCCTGGCCGATAGTGACAATGAAGAAGACCAGGCACTGGCTCGTGAGTACGTTCAGCGCCTCTGGGATGTCCAGCCCCCTACAGGCAAATGGCGCTACTATGTCGGTATGGTCTATTTCCTGTCCATGCTCCATGTATCTGGCCATTTCTCATAATATGGACATAGAGCAAGTACGAGACCTCATAAGGATGTTCAGGAAGGTGCCTCAAACGAGTGACTGGAGCCTGTAAGTGACGAAATATATAACAAACTTAAATAACAAATACGACTATGAAAGTTTTGATTTTGCAAGGCTCACCAAGAGCCAATGGTAACACCGCTTGGATGGCGGAAGAGTACAAGAAGGCTGCCGAGGCAGCAGGTCATCTGGTCACACTGGTCAACGTGTCGAGAAAGAAGATTGCAGGCTGTCTGGCTTGTGAGTACTGTCACAACAAAGGAAACGGTGCCTGCATCCAGAAGGATGACATGCAGGAACTCTACCCGCTGATGAATGAGGCTGAGGTGCTGGTGCTGGCTGCCCCGATCTATTACTTCACGCTATGTGCACAGATTCAGGCTCCCATCCAGCGCATGTACTGCGTGAATGCGCCTGCTAAAGTGAAGAAGATGGCCCTGCTGATGTCATCCTATTCGCCTAATGTCTATGACGGTGCTATCGCTGAGTTCCGCGACATCTGCAATTATTGGAAAGTAGAGAACATGGGCTACGTCAGTGCCAAGATTGATGAGCAGAAGACAGATACCACGCTGAGCAAGATTCAGGCATTGGTGGAGAAACTGTAGCAGATGAAACGATTCAGGAGATTCACCAGTTCTGCTCGGTAGAGCAAGCAAACAGGAATTAGAGACTTGGGTAAAAGAATTGTAAGGAAGATAATTTTCCTAATAAATCCCAAAAGATTCCTCCGTATCGCGATAGAATGGAGGATTTTTCGTACCTTTGCAGGCGAAAGGTGCAAATAACTAAGGAATAACTACTACTAATATGACTAAGAAAACTACAATGGCGGTATTGATGGCCGCACTTATCCAAACAACAGTCAATGCACAGATCATTTACATTGATGATTCTGGCAAGGGAGAGTCTGTGGAGACACAGAGTGACCATTTCAAGCAGGCAGGTAGCCCCAGTTATCAACTGGAGCCGATGAAGGCTGGAGCAGTAAAACTCAAGGCTGGGCTCTTTAGCGAGCGCTACGAATTGAACCGCCGCTACCTCATGTTTCTCGAAGCCCCCAAACTGCTTCAGAATTTCTACGCTGAGGCAGGACTGAATAAGGAATATATGGTGGGGAAAGACCGTCGTATTGATGACTACTACTGGGGATGGGAGTCGCTCAGCGGACAGCTGCGCGGACATTTCCTGGGACATTATCTCTCAGCGTGTGCCTACGTCTATGCCCAGACGGGGGATGCCGCACTGAAACAGAAAGCCGACTTCATCGTCAGCGAACTGGCCCGTTGTCAGGAGATCAACGGTGGCGAGTGGGTAGGCAGCATCCCTGAGAAATATATGTACCTGATGGCTAACGGTCGGCCGATGTGGTCGCCACAATACACGCTGCATAAGACGCTGATGGGACTCTACGACATGTATGCCGTGGGCGGCAACGAACAGGCGCTTACCATTCTCGACAAGTTTGCCAACTGGTTCCACCGTTGGACTCAGGAAATGATTGACAAGGGCAAGCCCGAAGCCATCATGAACGGCGAGACAAGTGGGATGCTGGAGATTTGGGCCAATATGTATGAACTGGCAAAGACCAATAAGCAACTCAACCTGCAGAAATACCTCGACCTGATGGAGCGCTACGGCAGCCCCTGGGTATTTACCCAACTGATGCGGGGTGAAGATGCCCTGTCGAGCGACCACTGCAATGCCTCAGTACCCTGGTCGCACGGTGCTGCCCGCTGCTACGAGGTAACTGGCAACAAATACTGGCTTGACGTGACGAAGGCTTTTTGGCGCTGTGCCATCCATGAGCGCGAACAGTACTGCACGGGTGGACAGAGCGCTGGTGAGCACTGGATTCCCAAGGGGAAACTGGCACTCTTCGCCGGTGAGAACAACCAGGAGCACTGCACCGTCTATAACCTGATGCGCACGGCAGCCTACCTCTATCGCTGGACGGGCGACGTGGAGTATGCCGACTATATCGAGCGCAACCTCTACAATGGCATCCTGGCACAGCAGCATCCGCAGACGGGCATGGTGGCCTACTTCCTGCCAATGGCATCGGGCTACAAGAAAGGTGGTGAGAAAGGATGGGGCGATCCGACGATGGACTTCTTCTGCTGTCACGGTTCATTAGTACAGGCCCAGAACCGTTACCTGCAATACATCTACTTCGAAAGCCAAGAGGGACTGACCGTGGCGCAGTATATTCCTTCGATACTCTCATGGCAATATGGTGGCACAAAGATTAACGTGGAGCAGGACTTCGAGGGTAATCAGTGGACGAAGAACTGGGACTCCAACCGCTTCAAGATCCTGATGAAGGTGTCGTGCGAGCAGCCCGTCACTTTCGAACTCCGTCTGCGTCTGCCCTGGTGGCTAGACCAGAAGGCCAAGGTCACCATTGACGGACAGGCTGTCAGCGTCAACCAGTTGCATGGCTATCTGAACATCAGCCGTGAGTGGAAGCAGAACGATATTGTGGTGGAGTTTGCCGACCGTCTGTGGACGGAGCCGCTGCCGGGAGCATCCGGCATGTATGCCTTCATGGAGGGTCCCATCGTGTTGGCCGCTGCCGACGGAGAAGTGCAGTTAAAGGGCGATGCAAACCGTCCAGCCTCGTTCCTACAGAGGGAACTGGACCAACAGTACCGCACCGTGCGCTGGACACAGAGCCACTACCGCACCGTCGGCCAGCAGAAGATGGTTCGTCTGAAGCCGCTTTACGAGATAGCCGACGAGGCATATACTATTTACTTCCCTGTTAAAAACAAATGAAACATGAAACAATTATTATCAATTCTATCTGCACTTTTGCTTCTTGTAGGATGCTGCGGAGATAAACAGGAAAAGAGTATGTCGATAACAGTCAATCTGAGGTACACTGGCACAGACGGTAATGCCAGAAAGTTCGCTGAAGAGATGGTTTCCAGCGGCACTGTTGATGCCATAAGAGCAG
>Ga0265301_10003196_pt1 | contig 17628 bp, 16 predicted proteins | sample AusTroGonzalo_MG_2_FD_193488 | JGI IMG/M metagenome (GOLD analysis project Ga0265301, IMG submission 193488) | Bovine rumen microbial communities from tropical cattle in Woodstock, Queensland, Australia - Gonzalo_04 | ecosystem: Host-associated > Mammals > Digestive system > Stomach > Rumen ... | reverse complement strand
CATCTACTAAAAGTAATTTATATTTTACTTTTTGATTGGAATTATTTTTAATACTGAAGGTATATGCTTTTGATGATAAACCCACAGAGTCTGTAACACCAGCAGCCTTTATTATCGTGACTTTATTTCCTGTCTTTTCATGAAAAGTAATTTCCAATGATTCGGAATTATAATCTGTCGTCCTCTCATGTACAAATTTATGATAAATTTGATAGGTTGCTATTGCTGCAATACCTAAGATTAGTGTAATCATTAAAATATTCTTTAATAAATATTTATGCTTTCTCATTTTTCTTACCTCTTAACTACGATATCTGTTTTATTTTTTATTAACCAATTTATGTGCTGTTATTGCTCTCTTCGCGGCTAAAACTGCCGCTTCTTTTGTCTTGCTGGATGCCAGAAAAAGTTTATTATGGCAGAAATTCAAATCTTTTATACCACTTTCTTCCTCTAACATATTATCTGTTTTACCACCCCATGATTTTGGAAATTCTACTCTTACTCTAGAATCTTCTGTACTAAATGGAATCGTTCTTATAACATAACCTTCTCTATTCGAAGGAAAGATTATAAAATAGATTTGTTTTTCTTTATCGTTTTCTAATAAAGTTTCTAAATATGGAAGGTATTCATCTAAAATCAAAATATGGTCCCTAGCCTTTGTTAGTCCTTCCAACACTTTTTTTTCGGCTTGTATTTTTCCATTTATATGAAAGATTTCTTCTATTATAACTTGTTTGGCAAAAGATACAGCTTTTAAAAACTGTTCGTTGATATCTTCATGTGCCTTATAACTAGGATTGTAAAGCTTTATTATTTCACTCAATGTTTTCACTTTATATGGTACTTCTATCTTTGGAAACATACCATTATCATCACCATCGATGGCTTCTACTAAGTCCTTTTCAATTGCGAAATGAAGTTTATCAATATTCTCATAGTTTTTTTCTTTTAAATAAGTTTTTCCAAAGCGACTCCATATTAAACCAAATGAGCAATAAGTAATCCCATTTTCTCTTTTTCTAGGATTTTCTTGATGATGATCAAACTCTCCCTGACCAATGTCATAAACTATAGCATCTTTTCTTAGTTTCTCTCTGTTTACTTCTGATGTTCTACATACAGTAATATCTCCTAAGTATAGTTCCAAAAAAGCGGTGGAAAAAACATCATCTGCGTGCATATTTCCACTGTGAGTAATACAATTGGCTTCTTCTATATTGTCAGTTATTTTTATCATGATTTTATTCCCTTCTAGGTTTCATTATAACATAAATTTTTATTTATAATTTTTTTTATACAATTTATTTTCTCATTTGACATCATTTGGTTGATATCTTGAAGCAATTTCTTCTGCTACTTTTATTCCATCTATCGCTGCCGTTGTAATTCCTCCAGCATAGCCTGATCCTTCGCCACATGGGTAAATTCCTTTAATGTTAGATTCTAAATATTCATTTCTTTCAATTCTAACAGGAGATGATGTTCTACTTTCTATTCCAAAAAGGAGCGCATCATCTCTATCAAATCCTTTTATCTTTTTTCCAAAGTATGGGATGGCTTCTTTTATAGATTCTACTGTATAATCCGGTAATATTTCATTTAAATTAGAGAAAGAATAATAGCCTTTTGTGATAGGTGAAATCCTTCCTAATTTTGTTGATTTTTTATTTTCACAAAAATCTTTATATAGTTGAAGAGGTATTTTTCCATTCCCTTTTTGATAAGCTAATTTTTCTAAATTTCTTTGAAAATTTATACCATCTAAAATATTTTCTCCAAAATCTTCTGGTGTTATGGTTACTACAATAGCGCTGTTAGCAGCACCCGTATCTCTTTTATGATTACTCATTCCATTTACCACTAGATATCCTTCTTCTGATGATGCATTTACAACATATCCTCCTGGGCACATGCAAAATGAGTAAACTCCCCTATTTTTTTTGGTTTGATAGGTTATTTTATAACTACAGGGGGGTAAATACTTATATTTTTTGCCATATTGTGATTCATTAATCATCTCTTGAGGATGTTGCATCCGTACTCCTATTGCAAATGGTTTCGGATTCATCTTTATCTTTTTTTCTTTTAACATCAACAGAGTATCTCTAGCACTATGACCTATTGCTAAAACCAAAAGATTACAAGGAATTTTTTCTTTATGATTTATCTCAATCATTTCTAATTTATTATCTTTTATGATAAGATTCGTAAGGCATGTATTGTATTTAAATATTCCGCCTCTTTCAATAATTTTATTTCTAATATTTATAATGATATTTCTTAATAAGTCTGTTCCAATATGAGGTTTATTAATATACATAATTTCTTCTGGAGCTCCATTTTCTATAAATATTTCAAAGACTTTTTTTCCACGAAATTGTTTATCATGGACTAAAGTATTTAATTTGCCATCAGAAAATGTCCCTGCTCCTCCTTCTCCAAATTGAACATTTGTATTTTTATCTAATTTTCCTGTATTCCAAAATTCCTCGACTATTTTTACTCTATCTTCTATTGAAGATCCTCGTTCAATTATGATGGGATGATATCCTTTTTCTGCAAGCATATAAGCACAAAACAATCCAGATGGACCACTTCCTACGATGATTGGGTTAGTGGAAAGCTTATCATTTCCTAATTTCACAAATTTATAGGTTTCGTTCTTTACTAAGAAGATATCTTTTGATTTAGCTTCTTTTAATACTTTTTTCTCATTCTTGACTTTTACATCTACTTCATATACATATATAAGTTGTTCCTTTTTTCTAGCATCTAGTGATTTTTTAGTAATATTAAATTCTATTTTTGAAGGATTTATTCGTAAGATATGCGATATTTTCTGTGCAAGTTCTTCTTTTGTATCTTTCTCAACTTCTATTTTTATTTGCCTAATTCGAATCATTTTGCCTCTCCTATTTTATTTCCAGCTTTTATCGCACTCATCCAAGCAAAGCCTAAATTATATCCTCCACAATCCCCATCAACATCTAATAATTCTCCAATTATATATAAATTATCTACTAATTTTGATTCCATGGTTTGTAAGTTTATTTCTGAAAGGGAAATACCACCAGAACAAACCTGCGCTTGATCAAAAGAATTTGTATCCGTAATTTTTACTTCAAAAGATATTAAAGATTTTATTAAAATTTCTTTATCTATATCACTTAAGTTTCTCCAAAATTTACTGCCATCTATCTTTGCTTCATTCAAAATTACTTTAGTAAGTTTATTATTTAAAAAACCATTTACTAGTTCTTCTATGGTTAAGTTATTTGTTAATTGTTCTTGTTCAGAAAACCATAGTTTGGGATTTTTCTCATTTAAAAATGGTAAAAAATTAATCTTTATGACTTCTTTTTTTCCCTGTTTTAATCCCTTCGCTACAAGACCACTTACATTAAAGATGCATATTCCACTTATACCATAATTTGTTAATTGAATTTCCCCTATTTCTTTTTTTATAAAAGTTTCATTTTCATATAAAGATACTTCTACTTCTGATCGAATACCTTCCCATTCCTTAAAAAAGGGGTCTTTTCCTTTTAATTGAACTAAGGAAGGTAGTATATCTATTATTGTATGGTTAAATGATTTAGCTAATTTATATCCTATTCCATCTGAACCTGTTTTTGGACTAGCTTTGGAACCTGTTGCGAGAATAACAATATCACATTCTATTTTTTGTGAATTAGAACTTACTATAAATTTATTGTTTACTTTTTCAATATCTTCTACTAAAAAATTATTTCGAATTTCTATATTTTTCTTTTGAGCTTCTGATACTAAGGCATCTCTTATACTAATTGCCTGATTAGAATATGGGTAATAGTACCCATTTTTTATTTTCGAAACAATTCCTAGACGTTCAAAAAAAGGTAATACTTTATCACTAATATTGTCGCTAAAAAATTCTAATAACAGTTCTTTATTACTACTGTGATAATGAGAAATATCTTGATTGCTATTCCAATAATTGCATCTGCCATTTCCTGTCATTAATATTTTCTTACCACAGATATTATTTCTTTCTAATATTGTTACTCTATTATTCTTATTTTTTGAAAGAATTGCTGCGATTAATCCCGATGCGCCCCCACCAACAACTACAACATCTATCATTTTCCACCTCTTATATTGTTATTATACTGTATTTATACTTAGTTTTTATTAAAATACTTTTATTATTTTTTATAGGTGTAAACATAATCATAATAAGTTGATTCACATGACTCTATCAGTACTCTACGACTTATAAAATCATACTTAACGGGTTTCCAGCATGATTTTACCGGTGTTACTATACACCTTTCAGAAAATGCAGCAGAAGGAACTATAGATCCCATATAAATCTGATATTGTGCTTGAATTGTTGGACAATTGAACTCTGCCAACATATTAAGATAGTCTATATCATTATCCCCAGATAGCACTAAATCCCCAACAACCCAATCATATATATTTGAAGTTAGCATGATATCGTACGACCTATCTCCTATTTTTCCTCTTAGACTTTGAATATCTACAAAGTATACATCTGGCAATGGAATTTTTCTTAAATTTTGTTGTAATATTTTATAACTTTCAGGTACTAAATATGGCTTTGTTTCGAATACTTCTAACAGAGTCTTTATCTCTTCTTTATCATAATAAAAACCTATACTTTCTTTTTCACTTGCTACTTTATCTTTTTCTTTTGATGGAATGTAAGACTCCACTACAGAAAACATTTCGGAAAAGCTAGCGCCTTTTCTGATAAATAGCTCACAAAAATCGTCATAAGACAGATTTTGAAGGGCACAAAATTTCACAATAAAATATGGCCAAAAATCGGGATTACTATCAAAAAGTGTAACCTCTTTCGCTCCATTTAATATAGCTGTAAAGTACTGATCTCCGCTTCCTCCTACGGAAAGCACTCTAGCATTTTTAAAGTCATATAGCTCTTTAAAAGCAGCTAAATTTTCATTTGAAAAATTATATACTTTTTCCATAGGTAGTTCCTTTCTTCGTTTTTTTATAAGTGTAAACATAATCTGTTTGATGATCGTCCCAGAGCCATCCTTTCACTCGTGTTTCCTTACATTGTCTACCAAATGTGCTATCTCGTTGGAATGGGAGTTGATAGGCATATGTTGCCTGAAATGTTTTACAATTAAAGCTTTGTAATAATTCAAAAAAATTCTTTTCCGTAAAACCTGTAGGTAGCCATCCAAATATATTTGATGTTAACATAATATCATATGGAGAATTCCCTAATACTTTTTGAAGATTTGTTATATTTTCAAAATACACTTTTGGTAAATCTCTACCAATTAACTTATGTTGTAGTTTCTGATATCCTATCGGATTTAAATAGGGAATTGTTCTTGCTTTCACCAATCTTTGTCTGTCATTCCATCCATATTCTGGTCTTATTGAGTATCTGCTTTCTGCAACTTCATCCTTTCTTTCCTCCGGCAAATAACTTTCTATCACTTCAAATATATCACTAAAAAAAGCATCTTGTGTAATAAACAGATCATAGAACTCACTATATGACATATTCTGAATAGCACAGAATTTTGCTACAAAGAAATGAAAAAATAATGGATCATTATCGAAAAGAGTTACTTCTTTGGCTCCATTTAAAATCGCTGTAAAATATTGATCTCCACTTCCACCTACACTCAAGACTCTACTACCTTTGAAATCATATATTTTTGAAAAAGACGCTAAATTTTCATTTGAAAAATTAAATACTGTTCGCATCTACTATTCATCCTTTCTATTGGTGTTATTTTTTTTGATAGGTATAAACGTAATCTATTTCTCCTTCATCATGAAACCATCCTGTAACTGGTGTTTCTATGCATCTTTGCTTAAATTCGCTATCTAAACCTCTTCGATATTTAAAGCAATAATGTGCTTGAATAGTTGGACAATTAAATTTATCTAATAGTTTCAAATATTCCTTATCTGGATCTGGCCATATTACCACATAATCCCGTATATTAGATGTTAACATAATATCATAATAAGTTTGTCCGACTCTCCTAGGTAAAAAAAATAAATTTTCACCATAAAATTCAGGTAATTTTCTTTCTCTTAAGCTTTCCTGTAATTTTTCATAAGATTCTTTTTCCAAATATGGGATAGAGTGAGTTTCAATTATTCTTTTCCTACATTCGGAATCTCGATATCCCAATTCTATTATCGCTCTTTTTCTCCAAAAAGATAATGTCTCCAGAGCCTTTTCTGGCAAATACGGTTGCATTTTTTGCTCTATTGTTTCAAAATCTGCTCCTATACTTACAAACAATTCAAAAAACTCTTCATATGACAAATTTTGAATTCCATAAAATTTTGTAATAAAATATGGCCACATAGCAGCCTCTTTATCATATAATTCAACCTCTTTAGCTCCATTTAGTATAGCCGTAAAGTACTGATCCCCACTTCCTCCTACAGAAAGTACTCTGGCATCATTAAAATTATATAAGTGTTGATAAGCGGTTAGATTTTCATTCGAAAAAGAATACACTCTTCTTACATCTTTAACCATAACCTATTATTCCTTTCTTTTTTATTTTTTGTATGTATATACATAATCTTTTTCCGTAGTACTATTTACAAAACCATCTATTTTTACTTCTTTACATCTTTGTCTAAATTCTTCGCTTTGTACCGGAAATTCATGAGCATACATAGCCTGAAAAATTGGGCAATTAAAATTATCTAATAAACTTAAATATTCTGTTGGTGTTGTTATCCTACTTATCCAATCATAAATATTAGACGTAAGCATAATATCATATGGATTTTTTCCTACTTCTTTTGGTAAATCCCTTATATCGGTAATATGAATATCAGGAAGGTCTCTTCCTTTTAGGTTTTGTTGTAATCTTTCATAACCTATTGAATCTAAATATGGAATCGCTTTGGTTTCTATAGCATAAAAAATCTCAGAGTTACAAAAGCCTGTAGCGATATTTCTTTTTATTACTTTTTCATTGATTGCATCTTTTACCTTTGCTGGCATATATTGCTCTGCGGAATCGAACATTGGTTGAAACCTGTCATTCCAAACAAAATGTTTTAAAAACTCATTATAGGATATTGCCTGTATAGCATAAAATTTTGTGGCAAAGTATGGCCAAAAATTAGGATCTCTATCAAAAAGAGTTACTTCTTTTGCACCATTTAAGATAGCTGTAAAGTACTGATCTCCACTTCCTCCTACGGAAAGTACTCTAGCATCATTAAAATCATAAAGTTTTTGATACGAAGATAAATTTTCATTTGAAAATCTAAATATTACTGCCATATTTTTCTCCTTTTGTTTTTTGATAGGTATAGACATAATCTGTTTCTCTCTTATCATGAAGCCATCCTTTTACTGGTGTTTCTCCACAATATTTATCAAATGTATCTTCTTCAAGTGGCTCATTATAACTATACATTGCTTGAAAAGTCGGACAATTAAATTGGTCTAATAATTCTAAGTAAGTTAAGGGAGAAGTCCACATCCATTGATAAATATTAGATGTCAACATAATATCATATGAGTTTTTGCTTACTTCTTTTGGCAAATCTCTTATATCACTAAAATAAACATCAGGTAAACTTCTTCCTTGTAATTTTTGCTGTAGTTCTTTATATCTAGTTCTTTCTAGATAAGGGATAGAATCAGCAAAGATCATCCTTTTTATTTCGTCTCGATGGCAGCCAAATTGATACGCGATAATAACCTTTACTATCACATCTGAAATTTCCTTTCTTTGTTTATTGGGAAGTAAGGAGTTTACTGTATTAAATATATCTTCAAAAGTACTGGAATGCATAAATAATTTGGAAAATTCTTTATAAGATAGATTTTGAATGGCATAAAATTTGGTAACAAAGTATGGCCAAAAATATGGATTTTTATCAAACAGATCCACTTCTTCTGCACCATTTAATATCGCTGTAAAATATTGATCGCCACTTCCACCTACAGAAAGTACTCTGGCATCATTAAAATTATACAATTGTTGATATGCCGTTAGATTTTCATTTGAAAATTTGAATACTTTTTGCATCTATTCCACATCCTTTCTATAAGTGTTATTTTTTTTGATATGTATAAACGTAATCTATTTCTTGCGAGTGTGCCCACCATCCTTTTACTGGTGTTTTAGTACACATTTCATTGAATAATGAATATGGAGGAAACTCACAAAAGCTATACATTGCTTGAAAAGTTTGACAATTAAAATTATTTAACAAACATAAATAATCTCTGGCTGATATTTCCCGGGATATCCACTGATAAATATTAGATGCCAACATAATATCATATGATTTGTCACCAACTTCTTTTGGTAAATTCCTTATATCGCTAAAATAAACATCAGGGAGACTTCTTCCTTGTAATTTTTGTTGTAGTTCTTTATACCTAGTCACTTGTAAATAAGGAACACAATCCGCCAAGATCATTCTTTTTATATCCTTAGCTAAATAGCCAATCTGATACTCAATGAAATTTTTCTTTATCACATCTCTAATTGCGCTTCTTTCCTTACTGGAAAGCAATGATTCTACTTCCTGAAATATTTCATGAAATGTGGCTTTTCGAATAAAAAGTTCACAAAATTCTCCATAAGACAAATTTTGAATGGCACAGAACTTTGCAACAAAATATGGCCAAAAATAAGGATTTTTATCAAAAAGAGTAACTTCTTCCGCTCCATTTAAAATTGCTGTAAAATATTGATCTCCACTTCCACCTATAGAAAGTACTCTAGCACCATTAAAATCATACAATTGTTGATATGCTGTTAAATTTTCATTTGAAAACTTGAACACTTCATATTCTAACATATATTATTCATCCTTTCTTATAGTGGTTGTTTTTGATAGATTATATAGTGGCTATAAAAAATCCCCTTTACTTCTGGGGATATATTATAACATAGAATTGATAAAAATTAAAACACTTATTACTCTTCTATTTTCTTTCTATTAATTATTATCAGGTTTTCTCAAATTTTAATTATTTGTTTTGTAGACTTCATTCCAATATTAATTGCCATTTTTTGAAATATTAAGAATTATTCCAATAGATATCATACTAACTAATAAACTTGAGCCTCCATATGAAAGAAATGGAAGTGTTACTCCTGTAACTGGTATTAATCCAATTACTACCATTAAATTCATTAATGTTTGAAATATCATTTGAAATATCATTCCAAAACATAAATATTTTGAAAACTCATCTTTACAATGGAGAGCTGTTTTTATACCTCTCCATAAAACTATAGAAAATAGGCCCACTACTATAAAAGCACCAGCTACACCAAATTCTTCTGCAATAATGGAAAAAATAAAGTCTGTTTGGGGTTCTGGCAAGTAAAAGTGCTTTTGAATAGAGTTTAGGAAACCTGTTCCCAGTAGTCCTCCGGGTCCTATAGCATATAAAGACTGAATAATTTGAAAACCGGTACCTAGGGCATCACTCCATGGATCAACAAAGGATGTTATTCTATCCATTCTATAAGGCGCTATCATGATTAATACAATGATTCCAATGATTCCAACAATTCCCATACCGATAAAAAATTTCATATTTACGCCTGCAATAAATAATATAGCAATGATAGACATAACTAAAATAACTCCTGTGCCCAAATCTGGTTGAAGCATAATAAGCCCAAAAAATAGTAGTGTTATACCTAAAATTGGAAATACCCCTTTCGTATAACTTTTTAGAAATTTATTACTATTGGATAAATATTTACTTGTGAAAATTATTAATCCAAGCTTTGCAAATTCACTAGGTTGGATACCTAATGATCCTATACCAAACCATGATCTACTACCATTTCTGATACTTCCAATCCCAGGAATTAATACTAAAATCAATAGGATAAAACAAGTTATAATAATCCAATTGGCTTTTTCGTAGTATACTTTATAATTTATTTTGGAAATAAGAAACATTATAACTAAGCTAATTAAGAAAAATATCAATTGATATTTTAAGTAATGAAATTGATCTTGAAATTTATATTGAGCCCAAATACTCGATGCAGAGTAGATCATTATGATTCCAAATAGTGATAAAAGAATGACTGCACTTAAAAGTAGTTTGTCCACTTTTTTATTCATATGATCACCCAGTTAATTATATTTTTTCTCACAAAAAAAATGACTTTCTGTAGTCATTTTTTAAAAAGAACAAATTATAGCCAAACACCAAATATGATTCCTGCCATAGATAAAATTAATCCGCAAACCCAAAACAATTTTACAATGTCATTTTCTTTCCATCCTAGCTTTTCAAAGTGATGATGAAGAGGAGTCATTAAAAATAGCCTCTTATGGAATACCACTACCCAGAATGTTTGAATAATTACAGAAAGAGTTTCTATTACAAAGACTCCCGCAACTACAAGTAATGTTAACTCTCGATGGGTTAATATGGCAATGGCCCCCATTACAGCTCCCAAAGCTAAAGATCCCGTATCTCCCATAAATATTTTAGCGGGATATGTATTGTACACAAGAAAACCAATTAAACTTCCTACAAGAATTAAACTAAATATTCCAATATCTTCAAACCCTACCATTAACGATATCAAGCTAAAGGCTATAAACGCAATAGCAGACAATCCTCCTGCTAGACCATCTAATCCATCTGTTAGATTCACAGCATTACTGGAACCTACTAGAACAAATAATATAAACAATCCATAAAGCCAACCCATTTCAACATCAATATGGAGTGTTCCTACAACCCATGAGGTTTGTCCTCCACTTCTCATATATATATAGAAAAATCCTATTGCAATTAATACTTGCATAAATAGTTTTTGATATGTGGTAAGGCCTTCATTATTTCCTTTTCTAATGGATAAAAAATCATCCAAAAACCCAATACAAGCATATCCTAAAAATACTAATAGTACGATTCCTAAATTGGATGTGTAGGATACTTTATTTGTAATTATTAAGCCTAAGGTAGTAACAACTGTTGGGATGATAAATATTAATCCTCCCATAGTAGGAGTTCCCTCTTTTTTCCTGTGAGATTCTCCCACAAAAATACTAATTTTTTGGCCTACACGGAGTTTCTTTAATAATGGAACTAGTATTAATCCTAATACTGCTGATATCAAAAAACCTATCATTATTGCAAAAATTGCTTTTGTTAATAATAGCATAATTGTCACTCCATTCCTCTTGCATTATTATATCATATTCTCTTTTTGTTTATGAAAAAAGAAACAAATTTATACATAATTTTACACAGATTGATTATTTTTGTTATATTCATTGACCATCTTTACTTTTTCATTATTTTTTTCTAAATTTTTTTCTTCTTCTTCTTTTAACCGTTTTAATTCTTCCTCTTTTTCCAAAAGGGAATCACAAACTTTTTGAAGGTTATATAAAAGTTGTTCATATTCTGGAAGAATTTGAAAATACTCATAATAATTCTTTTCAAATTCTTTAATAGTTTTATCTAGCTCTTGTTTTGATTTTATAATTAATTTCATTCCCTTATCGATTTGGCTAATACTATCGCTTATTTCTTTACTATAATCTGTTACCGTTAGCACCTGATAATGTCTTGTCTGTATTTGTGGTCTCATGATATTTCTCATAAATCTAATATAAAGCATAGCAGCAAAAGCGATTCTTCTGGCACTTCTAGGACCCGGGATTAGCATTTGTGGTATTATCAGATGCATTAATCGTAGACTTTCATCGTTTAAAGCTCTTACCTTTGTTTCTACCCTTTGGGACTGTTCAATAGAATTTGCTATTTTAATATTGATATCATTTAGAATACTATCTTGTTCATATTGTACTTTTAACAATTCTGAATTAAAGTCTTCATAGGAATCATATTTTTCTTTTAATTCTCTTAACTTTTCCTCATCTAAATGTAATATTTCTTTTTTATTTTGTAATTTTTCTGTTAAAATATCTTTCTTTAAATCTAATTCTTCTAACTTTTCTGATATCATAATATATAATTCGGAATCTTTTATGTCTTCTACCATTTTTTTGTTTTTAAATTGAAAAATATACCCATAGGCTAAATTTTCTAAATAATCTTTCTCATATTTATCAAAATTTTCTAGTTGTAATTTTTGCTTTAATTCTTCTATTTTCTTTATGACTTTATTTAATTTTAATAAAAGTTTTTCTACTTCTTCTGTATGATATAAGTTATCAGAATAATCCACTAAGACATTATACTCATAAATTACTTTTTTTAATTCTATTCGGATTCCTTTTAATTCCTTCTCATACTGATTAATGATACTTGTATTTGTTAATCTATCTAGTTGTATATCTTCTTTCTGTACAGAAGATATTTCTTCTTTTATAGGAATGTATTCTTGTTTTTGCAACCTTATTTCTATTTTATGATTATCTTGTTCGATGATAGTTTTTTCTTTTGAATTTGAATCTACTTTCTCTAATGTTTCAGGTTCTTCTTTTGGTGCTTTTAGAATTAGTTTTTCGTCAGGAGATGCCTCGGCCAATATCTTTTTATTTTTGTAACGATTCGTTGTAAGGGTTACTTCTACTAGTTCATGAGAATCATTTTCTGTTATAAAAACTTTATCTTTCTTTTCTAGAGAAGTTTTTGGTAAAAATATTGTGCTTTTTTCTTCTTTTTCTTCACCTAATAATAGCTTACGGAAAGCGTTTGCGGAAATAATAAGTGGTATTGCAATGATAGCGGTTTGAAATTGAAGCTTTTTTACGGACTTTTCTAGTTCTTCTATTTCTAACTCTTCTTTTTTCTTTTTCTTCTCAAAAATCTTTTTTTGTTTTCTTAAATCATTGTTTTCCCCTTTAACCCCTATATTTTCGTTCATCCTATCACCATACTAAGTTTATCATAAAATTAAACATTTATATATAAAAATTATTGTAATAGTAGTCTTACTGTACTTCGATCTTCAATTTTTTCTCCTGATTCTGGAGATTGAGATATCACGGTATCTCCATTACCGGTATATTCAATAGTAAAGTTTGCAAGCATTTTTTTTGCTTCTTTAACACTTTTACCAATTACATCTGGTACCACATAGGTAACTTTATCATTCCACTGTAAGTCTTTTTCCATTTGACCTTCTTGCTTTTTTATATCTAGACTGTCAATTATATCTAAAAGAATTCTTCTAGCAATAGGAGTAGTTGTATAACTGGAAAGAAGGGCTGTATTTTTAGGATTATCAATCGCAAGATATAAAACGGCCTCGGGATCATTTGCTGGAACAACTGCCATAAATGACATAATATAATTTCCAACTAGGTATCTCCCATCTTGAACCTTTTGCGCTGTTCCTGTTTTACCACCTATTCTGTATCCTTCAATATATGCTGATTTTCCTCCTCCTTTTGCCACAACACTTTCTAGGGCATATCTCATTATGGAAGAAGTTTCTGTGCTTATCACTTTCCTTATTAATGTTTTTGTATTTTCTTGAATAATTGTGTTTACTTGTCCTTCTGATATACTTTTTACTACATATGGTTGATATAAATACCCACCATTTACTACTGCCGAAACTGCTGTTACTTGTTGTATAGGAGTAACACTTACTCCTTGTCCAAATGCAGTCGTGGATAATTCTACGTTGCCTACTCTTTCTAAATTAAATATAATTCCCGTTCCTTCTCCATTTAAATCAATACCAGTTTTATTACCAAAACCAAATTTTTCAATATAATCAAAGAGTTTTTCTTTTCCTAACATTTGTCCTAATTTTACGAACCCTGGATTACAAGAATTTTGTAGAACTTGTAAAAAGGTTTGATCTCCATGACCGCCTGCTTTCCAACACTTTAAAACAGCTCCATCAACATGAACACTTCCCGAATCATAAAAGTGATCTTTTTCTAAATCTACAATTTTTTCTTCTACTGCAGTTGACATTGTTATAATTTTAAAAGTTGATCCCGGCTCATAAGAAGCCCATACTGGTAAATTACGACTTAATATGTCTTGAGAATAATCCTTATAGTTATTAGGATTATAATCCGGGCGTGATCCCATTGCTAAAATTTCTCCATTTTTTGGATCCATTACTATAGCTAACGCCATATCTGGTGAGAACATGTCCACAATATTATTTAATTCTCTTTCTACAGATTTTTGAATATTGATATCAATCGTTAATGTTAAATTCATACCATCTTGTGGTTCTACATAAATATCTGATAAATTTAATTTATTTCCTTTCGCATCTGAAAAATATTTTATAGCCCCACTTTTTCCAGTTAAGTATTCATCGTATTGTAATTCTAATCCGGATAATCCCTGATTATCTATACCAACATATCCTAATGTATGAGATAATAAATTCCCATAGGGATAGTATCTTTTGGCTTCCTTTACCAAATAGACTCCCTCTATTTCTAAGTTTGCAATCTTTTCTGCTATATCATAGGAAAGTCTTCTTCCTTCTGGATGTACTCTTTCTATAGAAGTTTTTTTGTACACATGTTTTTTCATTTCATCATAACCAATTCCTAAAATATTGGCCAATTGTTTGGTTGCTTGCTCCTTATCTTTTATCTGGCTTGGTATTAGAACCAAACTAGTAGTTGTTAAATTATCTGCTAGTACTACTCCATTTCTATCTAGGATTAATCCTCTATTCGCTTCAATTGGTAAATCTCTACTCCAGAGATTAGAGGCATATTGATTTAACTTTTTATAATCTATTACTTGAATATAGAATACTCTGATTATTATAAAAACAAATAAAATTAGCATAATTAAAAATATAATTTTTATTCTTTCATCTATTTTTTTTAAAAACATATTTCACCTCTAGTAAATTTTTATGTTTTTATAAAATAAAAAGAACTGCATATCATAAGTTCTATTATTTTATTTTTCAAAATATATATTTTATAAACCACAAAAAAAATACGTTATTATAATAACGTACTTTAATCTCTGTTTGAAAGATTATAGGTATCGCGTACAATCATAATTTCTTCATCTGTTGGTAATACATATACTGGAACTTTTGAATCTTGTGTTGTAATATAGCCACTTCTATTATCTTTAAACTTAGCAATATTATCATTTGCTGGTTTATCTAATTTTATATTTAATGGTTTTTCTAATTTCTTGATAATCATTTCCCTTAATTGGATATCATTTTCTCCAGCGCCTGCAGTAAATACTATAGCATCTACTGTTGCATCCAACTCAAAATAATATTGAGCTATATATTTTACAATAGAATTTGTTATCATTTGCAAAGCTAATATTGCATTTTCATCTTTTTGGGCCGCTAACTCTTCTACATCTCTAAAATCATTTTTTCCACAAATTCCTAATAAACCACTTTTCTTATTTAACATTTGTGTTATTTCTTCTACCGTCTGTCCCGTTTCTTTACAAATGTATTCTATAATTGATGGATCAACAGAACCGCATCTTGTTCCCATCATTAATCCATCAAGAGGGGTTAGCCCCATGGTAGTATCAAAGCACTTACCACTTTTAATCGCAGCTATAGAAGCCCCACTACCAATATGACATATGATAAGATTAACATCTTCTTTATTTAATAGTCTCTTCATCGTAGTAGTTATATATTTGTGACTAGTACCATGAAATCCATATTTTCTAACTGCATGATCTTTATACCATTCATATGGAACTGGGTAAATAAAATTTACTTTAGGCATCGTTTGATGAAAAGCCGTGTCGAACACTGCAACCTGTACTACATTTGGCAAACTTTCTTGCATGGCTTTGATTCCCGCAATTTCTCCCGGATGATGAAGAGGCCCTAATTTTGTTAATTCTTCAATATTTTTCAACACTTCATCATTAATAACTACTGAGTCTGAATAGAATTCTCCTCCATGCAAAACTCTATGTCCTACTCCTTTTATTTCTTCAATACTTTCTATAATGTTATTATCTAGAAGTTCCTTTATCATAATCTCTACTGCTCCTTTATGATTTTTTAGCGGAGCCTCATGCTTAATTTTTTCATTACCTATTTTCAATGTCCAAAAACAATCTGAAAGAAATTTTTTCTACATATCCATTAATTAGTTCTTTCTCTTCAGGCATACAATAAAGTGAAAACTTTAATGATGAACTTCCCCCATTAACTACCAAATATTTTTCTTGTTTCATAATTTCTCCTCTTTTTCTTTAATTTTATTATAATCATTGGTTATTAAAAAGTCAATTTAACTACTAACACGAATTGTTAATTTGGCTTTTTTATCTGTTTTGCTGTTACATTTTATAATTACATAATATAAATCTTCTTGTTTTTTATCTTTTTTTAAAGTTAGACCCGATATTATCTTTTCTTTATATGTTAGTAGATTTCTTTCATCATCGCTCTTATATAGTTTTATATCTACATCTTCATTTGTTAAAAAAAATACACTATAAGTAATTTCTCTACTATTTCGTTTTTTCCCTTTATAATTTATAATTTTAAGTTTTATCTCTTTCAAATCTCTTAACTCCATATTTGATATATCAAACTCTAAAGTTCTTGTGATATTTTCTTTTAATATAGATATAGTGTAATCATTTGATTTTGCTTTTTTGATAGACTCTTTCTTGTTTAACAAAATTACACTTAAAATCACTGTATTTATAACAAGGAATATAAACAAACTCCATAATATTTTTTCACTTTTTGTATTCTTTTTTTTCTTTATAGTCTTCCTCACTATTTACCTACTTTCTTGTAATGTTTGTATTAAATTTAGTTTCAATCTGTGTTTTTGTTCTTCAGATAGACAACTCATCAGCAAGGAATTGGATGTATCTTCCTGTATCACTGGATTTGCAGATATTTCAGACTGTATCTTCATTATATAATTTATCAACAACTTATTTTCTTTTAATATTCTTAATTTAGTATTTATATCTAAATGATAAGATTTTGGTAAATTTATATTTGAAAAATCCTTTGATATTTCAAATGACAATGTAAATTTATCTGATACCAAAGAGAAAACAATGTCATGACCTAATCTTTTTTGAGTAAAAATACCCGTTCCAATTTCTTTATCAAATGAATCATATATTACTATTTTTTTATCATTTGTATTTTTACTAAATACCATCTTATATAAAAGTCTGGTATCTTTTACAATATAACCTATATTTTGATTGTTACCATATTCGTATATAACTTCATAACTTGGTGTACTACCTTCTATACTTAGATAATATTTCTTTAACGAACCAGTTATAGAATTTGTATATATTTTAAAAACCAATATATCATCCTTATCTATAAAACTTATTTCTTTAGATTCATTGCAATATTCAAAGTCAGGATAAACTCCTGTTATTATTTTATAAGCTTTTTTATCTTCCTTTAGGTTGTTTAATACCTCCGTTATTAGTTGTTTTAAATCCTCATTATTAAGTCTTATTGTAATTACTTCGCTTTTTGTGTTTTTATTATTCTGATTGATAGATTCCTTACTTCTAATAATATTTTCTTCTTTTAGCAAATCACTTAATAAAAATATTACTTTTTCTACTATATAATTGAAGTTTTCATCTTCAGTCGATAAAGCCTCAAAGTAATTACTACCACCATTATTTATGTAAACATTCTCATCATAATT
>Ga0265301_10003194_pt1 | contig 17633 bp, 33 predicted proteins | sample AusTroGonzalo_MG_2_FD_193488 | JGI IMG/M metagenome (GOLD analysis project Ga0265301, IMG submission 193488) | Bovine rumen microbial communities from tropical cattle in Woodstock, Queensland, Australia - Gonzalo_04 | ecosystem: Host-associated > Mammals > Digestive system > Stomach > Rumen ... | reverse complement strand
CACGCAGACTTCAAGCCGTAAGGTCAAGGAGAACATCAAGCCGATTGAAGATTCCGAAAAAATTCTTTTGCTTGATGCGGTTTCATTCGACTACAAGGACAAGGAACGAGGAACGGACAAACGAGGTTTTATCGCAGAAGACGTGGCGGAAGTTCTTCCGAACCTTGTATCACCAGAAACAGAAGACAGACCCGCAAGTCTTGATTATGTTTCGATGATTCCTTATCTCCAAGACGTAATCAAGAAACAGGCAAAACAGATTGAAGACCTTGAAAGGCGGTTGTCCGCTTTAGAACAGGAGGAAAAATAAATGGCAAGACTACAAGATTTTCAGACAGTAACACCAACCGATGATGATAACTTGCTTGTAGTACAGGCAACAGGTCAAGGCTTGGCATCAGTAGGCTCAACGCTTGGCTCAAAGATGGACAAAGCAAACCCGACAGGCACAGGTTCATTGAGTTTGAATAGGAGTGGTACAACAGGCACAGAATCAGTATCAATAGGACATAATTGTGTTGCAAGTGGTACATATTCCTACGCTGAAGGCATGGGAACAACTTCAAGCGGCAATACAAGTCATGCGGAAGGCTATCAGACAACTTCAAGTGGATATTATACTCATGCGGAAGGTTGGAAAACAACAGCAAGTGGAACAGAGTCGCACGCAGAGGGTGATGCAACACAAGCAACAGGTGATTATAGTCATTCTGAAGGTATGGGTACAATCGCACAAAGAAGGTCGCAACACGTTTTTGGTGAATATAATATAGCAGACACGGGCGGAACGGCGGTAACAACAAAAGGAACATATATCGAGATTGTTGGAAAGGGTGCAAACACAAACTCCCGTTCTAACGCTCGTACTCTTGATTGGTCTGGTAATGAAACAATAGCAGGAACACTAACGCAATCATCAGACGCAAAACTGAAAGATATTATTGATGAAGAATTGCCTGATGTTTCGTCAATCAAGGCGGTCAAGTTTACTTGGAAAGAAAACGCAAACCGTGATAATAGCGAGCATATAGGTTATCTTGCACAAGACGTTGAAAAGGTTTTGCCGTACCTCGTAAAAGAGGACTCAGAAGGTAACAAGGTTCTTGATTATATTGCTTTTCTTGTTGCGAAGGTTGACAGTCTTGAAAGACGATTGGCGGAATTAGAAAACACATAACAGGAGGACTAAAAATGGAAAAATTTGCGGTTATTAAATGTGTAAATGGTAATTTTGCGGTTCACGCAGAAGGGTTTACAGACTTGGGCAAGGCTAAAACAAACTTTCACGGATTGTGTCAAAGCCTTTGGAATGCAGACGATGTTCTGACCGCATCTGTAATCATCGTGAACGAGAACTTCTATGAGGTCACAGGCTATCACGAAGTAATTGACAAGACAGTTGCGGAAGAATAAGCACACAAAGGAGGTCAATAATGACAAACGAAGTATTAACGGCATTATTGGCACTGGTCGGAACGATAGTCGGTTCGGGTTCTGGAATCCTTATCTCCAACAAACTTGTCAATTACCGCATCGAACAACTTGAAAAGAAGTTGGACAAGTACGCAAGCAACGTGGACGAAATCAGAGAACGTTTGGCAGTCGTTGAAAGGGACATATCGACGGCATACGAGAGAATCGACGAACTGCGGGAAGACGTGCGAGTTATTACCAAGAAATGAAAGGAGAGGCACTATGAGCAATAAGACATACGATGTTTTAAAGTGGGTGGCAAGTGTAGTCTTGCCCGCTTTTGCGACACTGACACTGACAATCGGTCAAATTTGGGGTTGGTCGTCTTGGACTGTCCCGATAGGAGCGACCATTTCTGCCGTTGCAACTTTCTTGGGTGCGATTCTTGGCATCAGTTCGATTGCATACAACAAGGCGAAGGGCGGTGACAAGTAATGGGTTCAATACGCAGAACGAAAGTCATTGAAATTGCCAAGAAGTACGCCGACGAAGGCTACCACGAAGAAGGCGAGAACCGGACGATATTTGGCGAAATGTGCGACGCAGTCGGGTATTTTGCGCCGCAGAAGAAAAACGGTGCGCCGTGGTGTCATACATTCGTCGATGCGGTCTTTATGCTTGCCTCCGACAGTAAGGACGAGAGCGACAAGAAATACGATGCACAGAACTATTTAGGCGAACAACCGTCATATAACAACCTGTCTTGCGGTTGCACTTATGGGGCGGGGTATTTCCGAGACATCGGGCATTTTTACGACATCGGGGAGGCATACGTCGGCGACGTGATATATTTTGGAGAACGTGGACACGAAAGCCACGTCGGAATAATAATCGACCTTGACTACGACGGCGACGGAGACATAACCACGATTTACACTGTCGAAGGAAACAAGGCAGATGCGGTCAGGTATGGAGAATATGACGTTCGGTCGTCTTATATATCAGGCGTGGGGAAACCGACGTTTGATGATTACTACGACGACTTGAACGACAATCCAGAACCGAAACCCGAACCCGTCCCCGTTCCGACAGGAACAGTTTCAATCGAGCTTGATATTCTGTCCCGAGGTTCGACAGGCGGTCAGGTAAACACGCTTAAAGCCTTACTGAAAGAGTTTGGCTACGGCGGAAACGAACTTGTCCTTGACGGTGACTTCGATTGGGCGACGGAAGAAACTGTCAAGAAGTTTCAGAGAATCAACAATCTTGAGGAAACAGGATTCGTTGATAAGGACGTTTGGTCGTTGCTCTTACTATAAAACAACTTTTCTGTTCATATTCATTCCTTTTTTGGTGACCCCGTCGGCATCTTGTCGGCGGGGTTTTTTGTTTGACTTTTTGTATGACTTTTGTATTTTCTGCCGTGGACAACGGCAAGGGGTCAAAATCAAAAATGCCTATTTTTAGCGGTTTTTTGGCGTTTTCAGTCCACGGGAAAACTATATGACGTGGGTTCAAGTCCCACCAGCCCCACCAAGAAAAACCCCGATTCCGTAAAGGTTTCGGGGTTTTCTTCATTTTTAGTGTATGACTTTTTGTTTGACTTAATGATTGTCTTTCCTGATTAACTCTTTGATGTAACCTTGAATGTTATCTTTTGAATCCAGAACGGCGATTATGTCTGCGTCGGTCTTCTTATTCAATGCGAGCTTGATTTGCTTGACGTTTGCGTCGTTGTATTTCATTGATGCCCGGACACGGGGCGAAAGTTCTTTTGTCATATTAGGCAATCTCCATTCCAAAATATCTTTTTGCGTTGATTTCGTCTGTAATGTCGTAACGTTCTTTGTCCATTCTCCATTCCCAATAGATATATGTTCTTCCGTGAATAGTCTTGATGTAGAACTGTTCGCCTTCAAGGGGGTTCATGTGATAACGAATGTTTCCCCAACCAAGATGTGTAAATCTGCCTGATGTGTTCAAATATTCCATTCGAAGTGCGTAATCGCTATAAAAACAAGTTCCTCTTGCCGATTCAATCATTTTGTTGTAACCGTCAATCTTTGCCCTTGTGATAATCTGTTTCATTGTCTTTCCTCCTTTATTTCAAACCGTAGTGTGTGCAAGTGTACCTTAATGACCCGATATGGCAATCTTCGAGAACTTCTTTCGTTGCGTTGTTGATAAAGTTTTCAACCGTCTTTGGTATGTAAAAATCATACGTCCTGTGTGTCATTTGGCGTCCGTCTGTATAGTAGACAAGGTATTTGCAATAACAATCTTCTAAAACCTGTTTTTGTACGCTAAATATAATCTTTTTCATTTTGGTTTCCCCCTTTCTTAATACTCAACCGACATATCGGTCATTGCGAAATGCTTTGTTTCGAATACGCGGTCGTCGGTTCCTAATTCGCTACAATCTATGGCGTAATCTGTAAAATCTTCGGAGATTGAATCATAACGGGAATATCTGGCGAAAACGTAGCGGTTGCCGCGCTTTACACACGCACCGTAAGGAACACGGTTTCCAACGAAGATGTAATAAGTTTCTTCGTACTTTGTGCCGTTACCTTCGAAAATCTCCGTCATTGTGTCGCGTGATGCCTTTAAGCCTTTGTAATAATGATTGACTTTTTCCTGTTCTTCCTTTGTTAAATCGTTCTTGTTGATTCTGTAAGTAATGCGTGTCATAGTGGCGACCCCCTTTGTTTTATGATGCCTTAATTATATCATTGTACATTGACATTGGAAGGGGTTAGGCAGCCTGTTTTTGCACAAATAAATAAATGTACATTTATACAAATTGTACAATCAGTTATTTTGCATCTTTTAATCTTTCAAACGTCAGATTGATTACCTTACCCGCATTTTCGATTTCGTTGTCTATTCTGTGTTTATAGACGCCGAATGAATCGAAGGTGTCAGAATGTCCGACAAGTTCTTTTATCGTTCCTTCGGCAAGGTGCGTTTGTGAACTTACAATCGAAATAAACGTGTGTCTCAAGGAATAGGGCGTTCCAGACAGATACCGTTCTTCTTTGAGTTTATTCCATTGTTTCCGCACTGTGTCCTGACAGGGCATACCGCCAACGCCGTTCGGGAATATCCAATCAGTCCCAAAATTAGCCTTGACATTTCTTTGAATTGTGCTTTCGATTATTTCTTGCGCCAAAGTTGGCAACGGAACTACACGTCTTGCGTTCTTGTTCTTGCCTGTCGTGATTTCGCCGTTGTCGTTGATTCCACGTCTGATATACAAAACGCCGTCCCCGATGTCGCCTGTCTTCAATCCGAGACATTCTGACGGACGCAGACCGCAAAGCAACATCACCAAGAAGGCATTATAAAACCACAAATCCGACGGTTCGAACAGTCTTTTTATTTGGTCGGGTTGCAAGACCTGACGTTCGTTCTTCTTATGACCTTGCGGAATGTACAGTTCACCACGCCAAGAATCACAGTAGTAATTCTTATAAGCGAACTTATGCAATCCTACGATTACCGAACGAAGATGCGAAAGGGTCTTGTGTGACAGGGACTTAACACGTTCGGAAACAGGCTTTGCATCGTTTATGACGGCTTGCCAATCACGCAAGGTCAGATTATTCATTTTGGCGTTGCCGAGCGTAGGAAGGACATATAAACGGGTGTATATTTCCGTTTCCCTGTATGAATCACGCTTGCCAAGTCGGGATTCTATGTCTTTAAGGTAAAGTTCAACGCATTTACTGACAGTGATTTTCTGTACGCCGCCAAATTCAATCCAATCATCGTACTTGTCAAGAACTTCACGTTTTCCCTTCTGACCGGAAGTCGAAGAATAGAACGTCTTTTTGATTCCGTTCTTCTGTCCTTGAATTATCCAGAGTTTGCGTTGTTTGTTCCAAATCGGCGTTGCCATAATCATTCTCCCTGTGAATCAATTAGTCCCTGATAATAAGCGATTATCTTTGTTTTGTTTTCTTCCGTCAGTTTTCCAATATCAAGGGTTATTTCCTGTCCGTCGATTGTCAGGTTATAACCGAGAATCCAAGCGGGCGACACGTCAAGGGCGGTCGCCATTTTACCTATTGCGATAGAACGTGGGATATTTTCGCCCGTCAGGTAACGGGAAACGGAAGATTTCGCAAGACCGCTTTTCTTGGCAAGGTCTGCGGCGGTCATTCCCCGCAGTTGCAACGCCTCGTTCAATCTGTCTTTGATTATATATAGATTATCCATAGAATCACCAAGCCTTTCATAAATGATTATATGACAGACTGATTACGAATTGCAAATTTTGCAATTTTAGGGTTGCAATTTTTGCAACGGATTGTTAGTGTATAGACAGTTGCAATATTTGCAACCGAGAACAACGAAAGGAGGTTATCAAGTGGAGAAGTTAAAGGCAAGAATCGACGAAATGTTCAAAAGTAGGGCAGATTTCGCAAAGGCAATCGGGGTTGACCCGTCCGTTCTGTCCAGAATGCTTGCATCGGGAAATTGGAAGGCAGACAAAATCGCATCGGCGGTCAAGGTCTTAAAGATTCCCGCAAGGGACATTCCGTCTTATTTTTTTGTTTCCAAAGTTGCAAAAAACGGAACTGTCAAAGAAAGGGAATTGGTATGAAGACCACAAATCCGGGTCAGGCAAGATTCCCCGTCCTTTATCAGAACTTCAAGTCTGCGGACGACATCGGACGGACTATCAATCGTTCAAGGTCTTATGTCTTCAAGGCATTAAAGGACGGATTCACGGACAGGGAATGGGAAATGCTAAACGCATCTATTAACGAAAGGAAGGAAATATGAACGTTTTAATCATCACTGCGGCATTGGCGGTCGGTTTCATATTCGGCATCTTGGCGGAAACCATAATCGACGCCGAACAGATAAGGAAACTTAACGCAACTATCAACAGACTAAAGTTCGAAAAAGAAACGCTAATCGAGAACAAGACGGAAATCATCGAGATAGTGGACAACCGGACGAAAGAAGATTCCGTCGATTATTTCAAACCATTCTGAAAGGGCAAAAGGTGATTTTATGACACAGAGAGAAAAGGTCAAGAAGGCAATTATCAGTCGTGGTTATATAACCGCACGTCAGGCATACAATATGGGAATTATGCGACTTGCACCCATTATCTTCATTTTGAAGAACGAGGATTCCGACTTCTATATGAAGTACGCAATCAGGACGGACACTTTGAAAGTCAGGAATCGGGACGGGTCATATTCCTACGTTGCCAAGTACGTTCTTTTGAAAAGACCGACAACCCCGAACGAATCACGTTTTGAGATTTAAGGGGGTGCGGTATGGAATCGAAAATCTATGAAAAACTGATGCGGATTCAAACCGAATTGAAAGCACCAAAGAACCTTTATAACTCATTTGGCAAATACAAGTATAGAAATGCAGAAGGAATCTGCGAGGCGGTCAAATCTTACCTAAAAGGTAACAATGTTTCCCTGACAATCTCCGACGACGTTTGCGAGATAGGCGGGCGGGTTTATGTCAAAGCAACGGCAACCCTGACCGATTGCGAAACAGGCGATTTCGTTTCCGTTTCCGCATACGCAAGAGAGGCGGACGACAAAAAGGGAATGGACGCGGCACAGGTCACAGGCGCGACAAGTTCTTATGCCCGCAAATATGCCTTAAACGGTCTTTTCCTTTTGGACGATACAAAGGACGTGGATTCGGAAGAATATCAGTCACAGGCAAAACAGGGCGCAAAAAAGGCAACGTCCGCACCGCAGAACGACGACCGTTTGCCGTGGGAGTTGAACTGATATGTTGGAAGACAAAGTCAGAGAGGCACAACAGGTATTGAAGTTGGCGGCGGATATGTCGCGGACGTATTACGGAAAGCCTTTGATTGTTTCCTATTCGGGCGGTAAGGATTCAGACGTGATGTTAGACATTGCGAAACGTTGTCTGGAACCTGATTCGTTCGAAGTCGTTAACAATCATACGACAGTTGACGCACCCGAAACCGTTTATCACATCAGAAAGGTTTTTGCGGACTGCGAGAAAATCGGAATCCACACGGAAGTCTTACGACCGGAATTTAGAGGCGAAAAGACGTCAATGTGGAAACTGATTGAATTAAACGGCGTACCACCAACACGTCTTGCCCGCTATTGTTGCCGAATCCTCAAAGAACGGACGATTCCTGACAGAATGCTTGCAATAGGAGTTCGGGAGGCGGAATCAGTCGGCAGACAGGGCAAAGACACGTTCGCAATCAGAGGCAAGACAAAAGAAGATGCCGAATATAGAAGTCTTCAACATACTTACGCAATGTACAAGTTAGACCAAATGGGAAATGAAGACGCTTACGAATGCGTTTTTATACAAGCTTGCAAGGCTAACAAATCAACAATCGTCAATCCTATTTACCATTTCACCGATTCGGAGATTTGGGAATACGTCAGAACTTACAACGTGCCAATGAATCCCTTATATGAACGTGGATATAAACGGGTTGGGTGTATTGGTTGCCCGCTTGGGGGGGGTAATCAACAAAGACAACAATTCGCAGATTTTCCCCAATACAAAAAGAACTACATTCGAGCATTGGACAGGACGATTGCCAAGAGAAAAGCGGAAGGCAAGAAGAACACCTACAAGGACGGCGAAGAATGGTTGCGTTGGTGGACAGGCGAAGACATAAACCAAATCAGGATTGAAGACTTAATGAACGAAATGAAAGGAAATGAAAATGAACTATCTGAACGAGCTTATGAAGGCACAAAACCTGACGGCACTTGATGTGTCCAGAGCGTCAGGACTTGCGGTGTCAACGATTCGTTATGTTATGGCACAGGACACAGTCGCAAATTGCTACAAGAAGACACAGGCGATATTGGCGGACACGTTCGGCGTGACGGTCAGGGAATTAACAGTCGGAGGAAAGAGAATGAAAGATAAGTTATTGAAAGCGGAGATTGAAACGGCATTGGAAAGGCTTTTGTCTGCCGTCAGGAAGTATTCTGGCGAACAGGTCTACGTTGACCTGTGTTTCTTCACAAGGGACGAGGAATGCGCCGACGATGATTTCCCGAACGAGATTCCCGACTATTACTCATACCGAGTATCAATAATGGACAAGGACGCAAGCGAAGATATGCCCGTTGTCCCTGTTATATCTGAATGCGGACGCATCTATTATTCCACAGACGACGGCGAAGAAAGAATCCTTCGTGTCATACCTTACGGAAGAAAGGAAGGGGAATCGTGAATGACGGCAAGTTCTATTGGCTAAAACTGAAAAAAGACTTTTTCAAACGCCACGACGTGCGAATCCTTGAAGGATTGCCGAACGGAGAACAAATCGTCCTTTTCTATCTCAAATTGATGTTGGAAAGCATAGACCACGAAGGCGAACTGCGGTTTTCTAAAGAACTTCCATACACGCCCGAAATGTTGTCAGTAATTACAGACACGAAACCGGAAGTCGCAGAGCTTGCATTGAAGACCTTGTCGGATTTCGGGTTAGTGAAGACCAAGAAGGACGGAACAATCCTTATCCCGAAAGTTCCCGAAATGGTCGGGTCGGCATCTGACACGGACACGGCGAGAAGGTCAAGGCGTTACAGAGAAAGAAAAAAGGCAGAGCGTGACGAAACGTCACGGGGTGCGTTGCAAAACGTCACGGACGATGTGACGAACCGTCACGAGAGTAAGAGTAAGAGTAAGAGTAAGAGTAAGAGTATAGAGATAGATAATCTTTTTCTAAACGAAAAAGAGTTTGAGGAAAAACAAAAATTCATTCCGCCGACAATCGAAGACGTTGTTTTTTACTGTGAAGGACGACACAACAGGGTAAATCCACAACTCTTTTTTGATTATTACGAATCGAGAGGTTGGAAAAAAATTCAAGACTGGAAAGCGGCGGTCAGGACTTGGGAAATAAACGACAAAGGAGAAGAAATATGAACAGTATCACATTAGTTGGTTACATCGGAGCAGAACCCGAAGGCAAGACGACAAAGAACGGAAAGGCGGCAACGACAATTTCAATCGGCAATCAGAGGAAAGACGCAAACGGTCAGAAGACGACGGATTGGTTTGACTGTATAGCATACGGCAAGACAGGCGAAGTCATTTTGCAGTATTGCCACAAAGGCGACAAGTTAGGCATTGTCGGTGAAGTACAAATCAGAAAGTGGAACGACAAGGAAACCGGACACGAACGCAAAATGTATATCGTTCTTATCGACAAGATAGAGTTCATATCGAGCAAGAGACAGGACACCCCACCGTCTGATATGCCGTTTGAGACTTAAAAGGGGGTTTGGATATGTCTTGGAGTATATATGACAACGACAGATTCCCAGAAGACGAAAGGAACTGTTCTGAATGCACACATCGTGTCAACGGAAAATGCGAGCTTTGGGAATGCTCATTCGAAGAAAAAGAAGAAATGACCCTGACTAAAGCCTTGAAGATTGCGGACTGTTTCGAAATAGATTATTCGGGAATGAGCGAAAGGGACGTCGAGGAATTGGACGAGGCAATCGACAAAATCTTCACTTATGCCCGCAAATGGATTGATGAAAGAACGGGAGAACGCCAACCGAGAGAAAAGAACGAATTTGGAGTTGTCACAAAGTGGCAATGCAAGTGGTGTTGTTGTGAAGTCGGCAAGTGGCAATCGTATTGCGGAAACTGCGGACGCAGACTGACTTATAAAGGAGAGGAAGTATGAGTTGTAGTTTGTATAGGTATTCCAAGAAGTGCGACGGGCGACCTTGTGCGGGTGACTGTGACTTCTGCGACTATTTCCCTGACGAGGAAGAAAACGACATCAAGGAAGTTGCGGACGAGTTGTTCGGGAAGATTATGTCAGGCGACTTTGTCGGACATTGCCTCGCACCACGAAAGGGAACGAAATATGAAATACACGGACGAGAACAGAAGTCAAATACAGAATGAAGAACGGGCAAAACAACTTATTGTCTTTGACGGAATGAATGTCGGAATGATTGGATTAACTGACACGGACGCTTGGGGAGAATATCACGACTTGTTGTTTTACTTCTTTGAAGTCAAAGGACGCGGAACCGATTTCAACAATTGCAAGGGTCAGGACGTAGCTTTTAAGCGATTAACCAAACGTGTTGATTCTGGCGGTGCATATGCGGTCTTTTACCATTGCTACCACGACGTGAAAGACCCGCACGAAAAAATCTTTCTAAAAGACACACAAGTTATTGAAGGTTGGTGGCAAGGTCGGTGGATTCCCGCACCGCGTTACCTAACCGCAAAACAGGTATTCAATCACGCAATAGATTGGGCAAAAAGAATGGAAATTTACGAAAGGGGGTTAAATCTTTAATGTTTGACACTTTTATTTTGTACTTTGACACAATGCCAAAAGGCACATCACAGGAAAAGTGCATAAACAGGAAAACAGGCGCAGTTTTTAAAAATGCAAAATGTCAGGCGGCGGAATGGGAATTTATAAAGGCATTAAGACCGCATCGTCCGACAGAACCTTCGACCCGTCCTATTAGGTTATATGTCTACCTTGCTTTTGATGTCAAAGACAAGTCACTTTGGGGCAAATACAAGCCAACGAAACCGGACACGGACAATTATATAAAACTTTTCAAAGATTGCATGACAAAGACGGGATTTTGGAATGACGATTCGCAAGTTGTTGACGAACAGATAATCAAGACTTATGCGGAAAAGGCATCAATCTTTGTCAGGTGGTCGGAATTGGGGGACGAACCGAAATGAGGGACGAATTATACAAAGTCGAAAATTGGTTGCGGAGAACTTGGGACGTTGGGGCGGAGATTGCGGAACTTGAGGTCAGGAAAGAAAAAATATTGTCCACGATGTCAGGTGTCGCCAAGTATGACGCAAAGGCAATCAGGGGCGGTTCTGATTCCAACCCGACGGAATCCAAGAACCTTGAATATTCGTCTATCTGCGAAAAGATAGAGCGACTTCAAAACTTCCTGTCTGCCGAGAATGCCAAGACCCTTGATGCAATCTATCAGATAGACGACACAAAGTCGGAAATCCGAACAATGTTGATTGCGTATTCAATCAATCGGGTTGGTTGGAAGACTTTAGGCAAAAAGAGGAATTATGAGAAAACGGCATCTTATAATCACCGTGACTCGTGTTTGGAATCGTTGTTGCCGTTCGTACCGAAGGAGGCTTTTATCAATGACGATAACAGTCATTATTCCGTATAAGAATGCGGCGGTATGGTTGCCACGATGTATGGCAAGTCTCATCAGTCAGAACGGCGACTTTGAATTTGTCCTTGTCAACGACCATTCAACGGACGGGTCACAGGACATCGTCAGAGCTTATCCCGATTCAAGAATCCGAATGTTTGACAATATGTACGCAAACGGCGTGTCAGGTGCGAGGAATACGGGCATTGTAAAGGCGACAGGCGACTATATAACCTTTCTGGACGCAGACGACAAACTGAACGATAACGCATTCTATCAAATGAAGAAGGCGGCGCAGTCGGGACATTGTTTAATACAGTTAAACCATTTAAGAACGTATGCGTCAGGAATGACGGTCTGTAAATGGAAAAACGCAGAAGGGTTCGTCCGTCTTCCTAACACACCGCTTTTCTATATGCCCTGTTGGAACAAGTTAATCAAGGCGGATTTCATCGGTTCGACGAGGTTTGATGTCAGAATGCAATATGCCGAAGACGAACTGTTCGTTATTGACCTGTTGGCAAAGACTGACGGCATCTATTGTTCCGAGTTTTCCGCAATGACGCATTATCCCGATAACGTGGGGTCTTTGTTCAAACAGAAGAAGGAATCTGACCTGTGGAAAGAGGTTGAACAGTTGGAAAGAAGAATCAAGACAACCTATCGGGACAAACCGGAACTTAAAAAAGTAATTATGGCAAGGCTTGCGGAATCGTGGAGTTCGAAAAAGTTTATCGACATTATAGGAGGTTCAACGAATGGGAAGTTATGACGAAGGCAAAGTTGAGGCGGTCAAGTGGATTTGTGCAAATTTCAGTTGCGGTTCGACCTGTCTTGATGTCGGAGCTTGTGACGGGAAGTGGTCTGACCTTCTGCGGGATTATCTGATAATGGACGGATTGGAAGTCTGGCAACCTTATATTATAAAACACAAGTTGGCGGCGAAGTACAGACGTCTATTCGAAACGGATATTCGGTCATTTGTATACAGACATTACGATTTGATTATCTTTGGCGACATTATCGAGCATTTGCCCGTCAGTGACGCACAGAAGGTCATTGATTATGCAAAATACCATTGCCGAAATATGATTGTCGCCGTTCCGTATCAGTACAAGCAAGGAGAGAAACACGGCAACCCTTATGAAGTACATATTCAAGACGACTTGACCCCAGAACTGTTCGATTCACGTTATGAAGGCTTTGTTCCGATATATCAGACGGACGTTTACGGATATTATGTATTGGAGAAAGACAATGACGGATAAAAAAGGACTAATCGTTTTCGTTTCCGCTTATGCCCTTGTGATGATTGCCGTCCTGATGTCCGTTCGGTCAGGAATAATTCATCAGGTCGAAGAAACCGCAGAGCTTATCGAACCGACGGCAACGCCAACCCCGACCCCAGAACCCGAACGGGAAATCACCAACAATTCTTGGGTAAATTATCACAACTTGGTATTCCAACCTCATTACTTGGGGAATGTCGGTCTGTCTTATGTGACTATGGAATATGAGTACATCGGCGACTATTTCATAACGGCATACTGTCCCGAGGAATGCGGTTATCGGGTGTATTCTGACGGAACAGACAATTTCCCGAACGGTTGGATAACTGCGACAGGGACTATCGCACACAGGGAAGAAGAATGGAACGTGCCAAGCACTTGCGGAATAAACACGAAATATCTGAATTACGGCGACGTGTTATACATAGACGGAAAGGTGTATGTTGCGGAAGATACGGGATATGTGACAATGCCGTTGATTGACCTGTTTATGCCTTCTTACGAAATGATGATGACACACGGTTCGCACTGGACGGACGTTTACAAGGTCGATTATGTGCAGACAGAATCCGTCAAAGGTTGGCATTTTGATATTAACGAATATCGAAAGGAGACACAAAATGAGACTAATTGATGCAAATGAATTGAAAAAGGCAATGTGGGAAGCGAAAGGGCATTACCCCGCTTTTAGTGATGTTACCTTGCAAAGCATTTATAAGGTAATCGACAATGCCCAGACAGTTGAACAAAATTGGAGATTTTATTTCGACCACGGATATAAACAAGCGGAGAGAGATTTGAAAAGACCGCAAGGCGAGTGGATAACTTACCGAGTTGCATTTCATTTAACTTGTCCTTTTTGTGGTTGCAATCTCCGAGCATTAAAGAGTGAAGTTTTCGAGGGCAATTTTGATTATAACTTTTGTCCTAATTGCGGCGCAGATATGAGAGGGGGGCAAGGAATGCTAAACGATGAGGGCATCGGGTGGAAGAAAATACGCAGAATGCGGAAATCCATTTTTGGCGGCGAATGTCCCTTGGCCGAAAGACCCTGTGAACATTTCGACTGCGAGCATTGCGAAAATGCGGACACAGGCGGACTAAAACGGACAACAACGGACTTTGATATGTGATAATATGCTAACAGGTAAATTAACCGAAGTTAAATAGAATCACCACACGTTCGGTATTTCCAACCCTTTCATTAAAGAAAAGACCCTGACGTTCTGTCGGGGTCTTTTGATTGGAGAACGAATTATGCCAAAGTTCGACATTATCTATATTTTGAGAGAAGACATCACAACGGAAGAACTGAAATATTCCTTGCGGTCAGTTGAAAAGAACTTTCCGCATCGTCTTGTCTGGTTTGTGGGCGGACAACCTAAAGGGTTAAAACCTGATGTCCGGTTATCGCACAGACAGGAAGGGGAAACCAAATGGGCGAAGATTCGTTCGTCTATGTGGAAGGCGGTCAACGAAGACGACCTGTCAGACGATTTCTTCCTGTTCAACGATGATTTTTTCATAATGAAACCTGTTAAGGGCAAATGGAAGAACTTCATTGACGGGACATTGAAGGAACGTTGCGACGAGATAAGACAGAACGTACACCCGTGGTTAAATCCTTACGGGCGGACATTATGGAAAGCCGAACAGGAATTGAAGTCGCTTGGATTCCCGACGATGAATTATGATGTTCACTTGCCAATGCTCTTTAACAAAAAGCTTGTGAAGGAAAACATTTATAAATGCTCATCACCGCAGATGCGGTCAGTCTACGGGAACTTGACTTTGTCGCCGTACATAAAACGCCCAGACGTGAAAGTCTACGACAAAGAAACAGTCCCACCCGACCCCGACTTCCTGTCAACGTCGGACGAGATATTCCAAGACGGCAAGGTGGGGGAGTACATCAGGCAACAGTTCCCCGACCCTTCTATATATGAGATAGGGGGGTAGGTATGGGAACGCCGAGAAGTACACGTTGGGCGTATGTCAGGAAACAGGCGTGGAACAGGGACAGGAAAGCGCGGGCGGTATGTCATATCTGCGGAGGAAAGATAGATTATTCGATTCCCGCAAGTTCTGCGCCGTTGTCTTGGGAACCCGACCATTTAATGCCCGTGTCCCTTGCCCCAGAACTTGAACTTGACCTAAACAACGTTGCCGCAAGCCATATGAAATGCAACAGGCAACGAGGCAACGGAACGAACAACGACATTGGTTTGCGTTCCCGTATATGGTAACGGGTCGCCCGAAAGGGTATGGCTTATAAATCTTGGGAGATACGAAAGAAATCGCATACCGAGGCGCAAGGAGTGTTTTATCCCTCCGAAAGACTAATGAAAGGCGGTTCGATGTTATGGATTGGAAACAGAAAATAACAAAACAGACACAACAAATCGGAACATATCGTCCCGCGTTTGACATACCGATTGAAATATTGGCGGACTTACTGACGCAAAGGGACAAGGCGAAAGAACAATGGATTTCCGAAGGTGCGATTCCTGTTGTCGAACTTACGAACAAGGCAACGGCAACGCACCCGTGTTTGAAATTAGTAATGGATTGCGAGGCGGCGGCATTGCCTTATTTACGCGAAATGGGATTGACGGCATCAGGTTATAAACGAATCAAGGGCGATTCGAACGAGGCACCGAAAGAATGTGTCCTTGACGACTTGAAAAGCCGATTTAAGGTTGGGTAATCGTGAAAGGTTATACCGAACCCAGAATCTACACGCCGCCGTTGCGTGAACTTACTTCCGAAACGTCGCTTGGATATGCCGCCATTGCGTATGCAAAGGAAGTATTGGGGGAAAATCTTTATCCGTGGCAAGAATGGGCGTTGATTCACGGATTGGAAATAATCGGAGATTTGGAAAAGGAATGGAAGTTTCGGTTCCGAATCGTCGTGTATATGGTTTCAAGACAGAACGGAAAGACGGTGTTGTCGAAAGACACGGCGTCTTTTTTTATGAACGTTCTGAATGTGGAATCAATCTTCGGAACGTCGTTGTCATTGGACAAAGCGGAGGAAGTTTGGGAGGCGGTCGTCGCCGACCAAGAATCAATCCCCGCATTGTCACAGGACTTGCAAAAGGTCGCAAGGACGAACGGTTCCAAGAAATTAGTTCTTACAGGCAATCGCAGTTACAAGGTCGGCGCACCGACAAGACGTGCGGGACGTGGAGATTCCAACGATTTGGTAATGCTCGACGAGGTCAGAGAACAAAGAGATTGGGAAACTTGGTCTGCGGCGGTTGCATCTACCAACGCGAAACCAAACGGAATGGTAATCGGTTATTCGAATGCGGGTGACCCCGATTCCGTGGTTCTGCGTCAGTTGCGTTCGCAAGCATTGGAAAGGATAAACGGAACAAAGGCAAAAGATTTCGGCGGTGACGTCGACGCGGATTCGCTTGGTTGGTTCGAATGGTCGGCACCTGACAAGGCGGCAATGGACGACTTGGACGCATTGGCACAGGCAAACCCCGCGTTGGGTTACGGGAGATTGACCGAACGTGCGTTGATTTCCAACCGCGAAACATTCCCCGAAATGAAGTTCCGTTCGGAATGTATGTGTCAACAGGTCGAAACGATATTGCCCGAACCATTCCCCGACGGGGCGTGGGTCGGCGGAATTGATGAGCATTCATTCATCAGGGAAGATTCCGAGTTGGTTTTCGGAATCGACTTGTCACAGGACAGAAAATACACAACGATTGCCGTTTGCGGTCTGCGTGACGACGGAAATTATCACGTTGAGGTCGTCGAACGGCGAATGGGTACGGAATGGGCGGTCGATTGGTTCAAACAACGTGCGCCAAAGTACGGAAATATGAAATTGGCGTTCCAAGAACGTGGCGCACCCGTTAGCGGTCTTGGAGAAATGATTTGCACCGTTGCGGGCGTTGAAAGATTGGCGCAAGGCGGTTCCGACCTGACGTCAGGTTGGGACAGGTTCTATGATGCCGTCGCCGCGTGTGCGCCTGACAATGCAAGGGGCGGAATAAAGGTGTTCCACCTTCCGCAACCCGTCCTTGACGCACCTGGACGGACGTGCCAAATGCGAAATCTTGGCGGCGGCGTAATGCTACCAAACAGAATCAAGTCACCCGACGACATCGCGCCTCTTATGGCTTGCGCAATGGCGTTCGCGGGTTCAACGATGATTAACAAAAAAGAAGAAAAGAAGATTCACGAATCCGTATATGCGTCGGGGGCGTCTGTCTTCTTTGTCTAAAACAAAGGAGGTACAGGAAAAGTGCCGAGCATAATTGAAAGGTGGCGTTTGTTAAAACGACCTTACGTCGTGAACGTTTCATTGTCGGGTGATGCGTCAACACAGGTTCTTAACCTTTCGGCTAAAGAACTTTATCAGACGCAAGACAACTTACAAGCCGTCGTCAACTTCCTTGCAAATTCAATCGCACAGTTGCCCTTGAAAGTATATGCAAGGGACGGGGAAACGGACAGAAGACGTGACCGTGATTCGGTGGCGGCTAAACTTCTTTACAGACCGAACGAAGACCAAACGGAATTTGAGTTCGTCAGAGCTTTAATGGTCGAATATTTTGTTTTCGGGTCGGTTTACGTTTGGGTTTTCCCTGATGCAAATTCCGATTCGGGTTATCAGTTGCGAATCATACCGACAGAATGGATTGTCCGTTCTGACGGAAACGCATACGCACCCGACACAATACGAGTTTGCACCAAGAACGGCGGAACGGCATTCGAGATTCCGA
>Ga0265301_10003189_pt1 | contig 17649 bp, 9 predicted proteins | sample AusTroGonzalo_MG_2_FD_193488 | JGI IMG/M metagenome (GOLD analysis project Ga0265301, IMG submission 193488) | Bovine rumen microbial communities from tropical cattle in Woodstock, Queensland, Australia - Gonzalo_04 | ecosystem: Host-associated > Mammals > Digestive system > Stomach > Rumen ... | reverse complement strand
TGACCGCCGGCAGTGTTGTTGTGATGCTTATGGTCCTGGCTGTATCACTGCTGATAAGTATCCTTGCTGTAAGGATTCTGCGGAAAAGAACCATGCAGAGTTCCATCACCTCAACCATTAACATCAGGTTCAGGAAAGTGAGCATAGGAGTCCAGACATTCACAAGTGTGCTGTTCCTGTTCATAGTCATTGTGATGGCGCGCCAATTCAATTTCTTACGTCACAACGATTGGGGGTCTAAGATAAATGATATGGCAGTGCTGTCCATATCCAATCCTGTGAACGGTGGTGAGTCAGTTTATATGTATGTAAGATATGCATGGTATCCGCCCGCTGATGATGAGAAAGATGCCCCAGAAAGAGACGGCCATTTGAAAGAGTTCGGATACGAATATCTGGATCGGCTTGACGGTCAGTTTGGCTTGACCGCTAAGTTGAGGTCAATTCCAGTTGTGACCGCATTATACCGGAATTCCGGTGATATTGAGAAGATTCAGTATGATAGCGAGAATTTGCGGTGGAATGCTACGGTCAACGGACGTGACCACCTGGATATAAGGGCATTGGATATTATGGAGCCTGAAAAGATGAAACTTCTTGACCTGAATGTCATAGAAGGTACTATGCCCGACCGCCCCTTACAGAGTGATGAGATATTGATTACGGAGAACGTAAAAAAAGAATTGGGGCTTGGTGGTATAAGTGACGAGCCCACCATATCAATTGAACGTACTTATTGGGATGGGGCTCCGTCTGGCTTTGAGCAAAGAAAAGCGCACTATACGTTCCGGGTAATAGCCGTGGTAAGTGATATATATCCATACAGGTTTGATACCGCTCCCATAATGTACATATTATGCGCACCACATAACCGCCGTCTTATGTCCCCAGTAGGATCATCGGGATGGACGGTTGCCCATGTTACTCTCACATACGAGCATGGCATGAAGGATGTATTGAGGAATGAAGTGGCCCGGATAATGAATGAGGCAGGCCTTGAATATGAACTGACATTCCCTGAGGACCGTTTCTTTGAAAGCCTTGCCAGCCAGGAGCACCTTAAGAATCTGGTGCTGGGTCTTGGAATAATCTGCATACTGATTGCCATATTCGGCACATATTCAATGATTGTCCTGGCCTGCCGCGAACGCAAGCGCGAGATTGCCGTGCGCAAGGTACACGGAGCCAAAGCACGTGATATTATCCGGATATTCAGCCGTGAGTATGGCGGAACGCTCCTGCTGTCAACCTTCCTGGCTTTCGGTGTGGGATACATCATGATGCACCGCTGGATACAGCAGTATGAGCGTCAAGTTACCATAAGCTGGTGGATATATGCCGTAATATTTGCAGCAATTGTGCTTGTTATCAGCATAACGGTAGGTCACCAAGTGCTTAAGACAGCCCGCGAGAATCCTGCCGATGTTATCAAGAGTGAATAGTAATTGATTTATTTCAGATTCAAAATAGGGTTATTTACCAAAACATCCACTATCTGATGATATAACACCAAGTCTGAAACCTGTGAGATGGTGGTCACTTTATTGCCGGCATCTTTTGACGATGAGCCACAATGATATATGCGTTCGTTTTTTGTTTTATAGTCAAGAACAATGTATCGGTCGTGGTAGATTCCACAGGTTTTCTTGAATGAAATGGTAATATGGGGGTATTGGTGTTGGAAATCATCATAGTCTTTCTGATGCAAGCCAGCACCAATGTTGTCACTGAATATTGTGACAGGAACGTCATGTTTCACGTTCTTGAGCAAGACAAGGGTCTTTAGTCCGATATAATTATCAATTACAAAGACACTATGATTTGCAGCTTGATAAATGGTACTGTATGCCAGGTTTGCTTCTACTGATTCTCCGTTTAAGATAAGATATTCTTTACGCGTGTCGGGATCAGTAAAATCATGGATTACCTTTGCTAGATCCGCCTTGGTTACCATATTGTCTTTTATATTGTTTTTGATTTCTGCAATATCGTTGGTATTCTGTGTAGTCTGTACAGACAGTAGCAGCAGTTCTTTGCTTCCAATAAATCCTTGATTGTTGATTATGAAATCTTTCATCTCCTTAAAAGTTCTTATAAGAGCCTTGCTCTGCTCAGTTGCAAGTTTTCCTTTAAGAACAGTCATCAGCATGTAGATTCCTTGCTCGGTAAAGGCATAAGGCAATTGTCTTTTTCCGCCCCAACTTGAAATCAAATTTTTTGATTTCAAGTTGGGGCTGCTGTTACTATTGATTGATTCACAATCTGTTAAGCTTAGTTTTGAAATCAAATTTTTTGATCTCAAAATATCTTGATATTCTTCTTTGGTAAGTCGGAATCGGAAATCTTCATCAAATTTAGCGCTATTATTTCTTACCTGTTGATTGAAAGCACTTGTGGTGTAACCATAAATTTGTGCCAAATCGGAATCAATCATTACTTTTACTCCTCTAACAGTGTAGATTTTCTTCCTGATGAAATCACCAATGGATTCCGTGTTATTAGTATCTTTCATACTTTGAATAAATTGGATTGAACTATTATAATAAAAACTATTGTGTGTTTCAGGTTTACGCAAGCAAGGTCGTAAAAACTGGTTTTTCACGTTGCTAAGATAGCGAATATCGGCGTATTTACGGCCTGTATTCCTATGAAGTGTCAAAAAATTGGACGATTTTGGGGCTGGAAAGACGTTTTTGCGTTTATTGCTTGGAGAAAGGCGGGTGAGTGGGATAATTTTGGGGTGTAAAAACAGTAATAACAGGTTTGGAATTCCATAGAAAGTATGCTATTACACTATCTCAAATCGTCTTTCCGATACATGCGCAGGTTCGCCATGCAGAATATCATCAGCATGGCGGGCCTTGCAGCCGGTTTCGTGGCGTACGCGTTTTCATCTCTCTGGACCGGTTACGTAAACTCCTATGACACTTTCCATAAGGATGCGGACAGGATCTATACGTTTGCGATACATGAAGACGGCAGAACAACGATAGGAAACGAGAGGGCCCGTTCTGGAAACGGTGACATGTTCTATATTTTGTTCCGTCAGTTTGCCGAGAGGAATATGCTTGACTCTCTGGGCATTGAGTCAATCGTTTACTATGATATAGATAGATTCACTGTAAATAACAAGATTAACAGGTGCCTATGTATTGATTCGGCATTCATTGATTTCTTCAATCCTGTCCTGATATCTGGCGACTGGTCGTTTCTAGATGATTTGGGTAAAGTCGCAGTATCCAGATCATATGCAGAAAGTGAGTTTGGAGATGATTATCCGATAGGTAAGGTTATTACTGATCACGTTTCGGATTATATAGGTGACAAACATTATACAATTGGAGCGGTAATTGATGATTATGACCATTCTATCATCGGGTTTGATATGATGAAAAAATGGGACGGTTACTCCATCTTTGAATACAGATGGCTGTTCTTTAAACTGCTGGATGGAATAACCGTACAGGATATGCTTGACCGATGCGAGCACGCATTTGAGGATATTTTTGGGGAAACTATGACTTTTGTGATGCGTGGCAAAAGGATTATCCCGCTCAAAGAGGTATACAAGAACCTTGAAGATACTGATGAGGAGACATTTGTGAAATATGACGGCCTTGAGCTGTTATCCAAAGCAAGTCTTCTGATATTGCTGTGTGCCATAGTAAACCATTTTACTTTCTTCCTTAATTATCTGCGTGGCAGGAGACGTGAAATGTCTTTACGCAAGGTTTGTGGCGCATCGACAGGCAGCATTGCTATGCAGATGATTCTTGAAAGCAGCATTCCTGTGTTGGTGTCGTTATTGGTTGGGTTATGGGGTGTAATGATGCTTAAAAAACCATATATGCGTCTGGCTGACATAGGAATAACAGAATCCTATTATCATAGGGGTTGCGTATATATCATGTTGTCAGTACTGGCGGTATCCATAATCTTGAGTCTGATTGAGGTTTTTGTCATGAACCATCAGACTATGCATACAAGTATCAGACAAAGCAATGATAAGGCATTCCGCAGAGTTAGTTTAGGCATTCAGATAGCGTCGGGTATGATGCTCATGTTTGGTCTGGTCGTTATGTACCATCAGTTCAGTTTTATGCGGAATCTCAATTGGGGAACACAGAGAAAAAATTCGGTAATGGTCTTCTTCCCTAAGGAGAGTATGTACACTAATGATGGCAGACAATACTGGGGTGATGTGTATTTGGATGAACTGGAGAGCAAATATGGCCTTAAGGACAGAATATCGGCTTTACCGTGTGTGACAGGTACATATATGAATTATACTGATATTTCTGATTCGGAATACGGGAATTCAGCTCATATATCTGTTAAGGGTGTTGATGATTCTCTATTTCCTGATGTGTATGATTACATATATCCAGAGCTGATAGACAGACTTGGCTTGACTGTTCTTGAAGGTGCTATTCCTATGGACGGACTAAAGGATGGTGAAGTGGTTGTTACAGAAAACATCTTGAAGGCATTCGGTAAGAACAGTCTGGAAGAGATGCCTGAGATATACATTGCTTTGAAAGACAGTGCAAGGGCCACGCAACCTTTCAATGTGGTAGCTGTAGTAAAGAATATTCATCTGCATAGTTATGATGAGGTACCGTCATTTGTCTTGTTGTGCGGATACCACAACAAATATCTGGTGCCGGAACACTCTTATGGCGACCAGCGTGGCAGTGGTTCAATATGGGGAAGAATGTCAGTGCAATATGTTCCCGGGACCAAAAAAGAGCTGGAATCATCACTTAAGGACTTATTTGATGGACTGGGTATAGAATATAAATTAGAGTACCCCAATGATAACTTTTTCAAACACCTTTCAAAGGACAAAAATCTGTCAAAGATGCTGTTAATCCTGTGTATGATAAGTATCTTAATAGCATTGTTCGGAGTGTTTTCACAGATATCGCTCTCATGTATGGAGCGGAGGCGCGAGATAGCCATACGTAAAACCCACGGGGCAAAAGTAAAGGAGATACTGGCCATATTTGCCCGTGAATACGGTATCATATTCCTTGTTTCATCGGTTGTAGCTCTGACATTGGGATATATGGTGATGCACCGCTGGATAGAGCAGTTCTATTATCAGGCCACCATAAGCTGGTGGATATACCTGTCAGTCTTTGCCTTTACCGCACTTGTTATTGTAGTTACTGTATTGAATCGCGTGCTCACCACCGCACGTGAGAATCCCGCCGATGTTATCAAGAGCGAATAAACAAGGTTTGGAGTAAGCCTTAACTGAACTGGAAAGTGAAAGTGGTATAGGGATAGTGTGACGAGCAGGTAAGAGTTCCCTCATGAAGCTGCATGATCTGACGCGAAAGGGCAAGACCTATACCGCTGCCGCTGCCTCTCTTCTTGGTGGAATAGAATGGCATGAATATCTGCTCTATCTGACTCTCCGGAATCTCCGGTCCGTTATTGGTTACGGTTATGCAGGGCTTGCCTCCGGGGGCCGATGCCATCACGGTAATACGGCCGTCCTCAACCTCATCGGTTGCCTGGATTGCGTTGCGGATAATGTTTATCAGGGCCAGCGGGATAAGGCTGGAGTCAGCATGGATAATAACATCGCCCGCTTGCTCAAAACGTACGCGGTCAACACCCGGCTCAGCCTTGAGCAGAGTCTGCAGGTTGCTGAATATGCGGGATACCGGGATATCAGTCATTGACGGCTGGGCCAGCACCGTAAGCTGGCGGTAAGACTCCAGGAAACTGCACACGTTATGAGCCTGGCTGTTTATGATGCTTATGGCCTCACGGCGGTCCTCCTCACTCTGGGCATCAGGGTTCTCAATCATAAAATCAGTCAGAGACACAATGGGAGTGACCGTATTGCGCAGCTCATGCGTCATCACACGCAGAATACGGTCATAGTAGTTCTTACGGGTCTCCAGCTCATTCTGGTCGCGGCGATACGACAGCAGTATGCGGTTCATATCGGCCGATGCCTGGCTAAGCAACAGGTCATCGGTCTCAGGGATGTGCAGCATCAGGTCGTTGTTCTTGATGGCCCGCGCCATCATCTCGGTCTGGGAGATGGGATAACGCAGCAGTTTGATGAGCCTGAATACAGCCACCAGAGCCAGTATGACAGACAATACGGCAAACGGAGCATAGCCTGCCCCAAAAAGCCAAACGGCAACAGCCGGAAAGACCATAGTCATTACGACCGATGCCGTCACATGCAATGTGTAATGCCGGCTATATGATGCCATGATGTTTCATCTTGTTGTAAAGTGTCTGACGGCTTATGCCAAGTTTCTCGGCAGTTGTGGTTAGGTTGCGCCCGCTGGACTCCAGTACACGCATGATAGTGAGTTTCTCCATCTCGTCCAGTGAACTGGGAGCCTCTTCCTCTACAGTCTCCTCGACAGCGGGGTTTCTTTGCTTCTCTGCATAGAGTGCATCGCGCTTGGCTATGGCCTCATGCAGTTTCTTGATCAGGTCATTGTTGTCCCAGGGCTTCTGGATAAAATCAAGCGCCCCCTTCTTGAGCGAAGTGACAGCCAGGCCCACATCGCCGAATGCAGTGATCATCACCACGGCCGGAGGGTTATCAAGGTTGCTGCGGTTCATTATGCGGTCCAGCCAGAACAGCCCGTCCTGTCCGTCCAGCTTATCGGACCCGAAGTTCATGTCCAACAGCACGGCATCCACATCGCCCGCACTTATCAGAGCCGGGATAAGCTGAGGATCACTCACTGCCACCACGGTCTTGAACACACTCTTGAGAACAATCTTAAGCGTGCTCAGCACAGCGGTGTTATCATCAATCACAAGAATCTTTGCATCCGTCATAATACCGCGAAGATAGTGAAATTATTCGCTCTTTATTACATCAGCCGGATTGGTATGCATGATTCTACGCACCTTCCAGAATGTAGACAGGGCTATTACCAACACTATGAAGACAAAGACTACCAGACCATGCCAGGGCAGAATCCTTATCCATAAGACTGAACTCACTAAATCGCTTATTGATTCAGCTATAATCCAACCTATGGCAAATGCTATTACGGTAATTACGATATACGGAAGTATGAACAGCTTTGCAATATCCGATGCCCTTGCCCCGTGTATCTTTCGCAACGCCACCTCCTTACGCCTGCGGCCTGTATCGGTCGATATGGCCGATGTGATACTCAGCACCACCATGAACACTCCTGCAATAAAAGCCATAAAGGCAAGCAGCATATAAATGCGTGTGTTTCCGCTTGAATCAAGCCATCGGTCTCCTATCTGTGTAACCAGTTCCGGAACCGACAGGTCAACATAATCCATACATATATCTTCTATATCCCGTCTTGCCTTAGCCACATCCGTGCCCGGTTTTAATCTTATATAGAGATACTTACAGGGATATCTGTCATCGGACAGCAGGACATAACTGTCATTGTAATCATGCGGAGTACTGACATCACCGAACCTGTTCTGGAACACACCTGCAACGGTATACTTTTCAAACAGCGTATAATAATCCTCCACCTTCTCTGATTCCGGCATTTTCCCCTGCATCATCAGATTCATAAGATCATTCTCATAAAGCTGATAAAACGGATATAGCTCATGACCGGTTTCTCCGATACGGTCAAAAAGGTTCTGTGACAGATAAACCTTTTTCTCACCGCCTACAGCATTATGATAGGTTACAGGAATATTGAAGAATCTGAAATAGGTGGAGTCACTGAAAATGACATACTGGAAATTGTTACCCTCATAACCAGCCGTATTAAGGCATACTGCAATCACACCGATTTCGTCATGTGACGTAGTCTGAGGTGAACCCGTAGCGACAGCGTCTTCAATAAAGGGAAGCCTTTTGATCCGGTCCATCATCAGCCCCCTGGTAAAGTCATATCTTGAATTTGACAGATTTACGATATATGTCCTCTTGAGCTTGCCGGCGGGCAATGGATTGTATAGTCTGTCTCTACCGGAAATATAACCGGTAAGACAGAAACAGGCGCTGACTGACAATGAAACCTCCAGGCCTATAAGTATGTTGCGCAGAATATGCCTCTCCCTGTGTGTAAGACCTGTCTTTACCGATGTTGCCGGCTTATAAAGCAATACTGTAACGGCAAGGATCAGGCTGCCGGCTATAAATACGGCCAGGATAACCCAGACCTCAAGCAGCAGGACATCAGGCAGGTGGAAGTAGAGTCTGCCAACAGAGCTAAGTGGGTGAGGATACAATCCGGCATGGTTTACAAATGCCACAAGATAGACTGTCACTACAGCCGATACGGCAAGCACAACGGTCATCATGACCAGGACCTGCATCATCTGTCCCATAAAGAGTCCAGTCTTTCCCGCACCCAGACTCAACCGGATCCTGTTGCTCTGTCTCTGGTTAATAAACCTGTCCACCAGGCTGACAAGAAAGCAGACAACTCCAGTAAACAGCAGGATGACCGACAGCAACAATCGCCAGATTTTGGTCTTGGCATCCGTTTGATTCACTTTTCTAAGATACGGCGTGTAAAAATGTTTGGTATAGGGACGGCCGTAATAGAACTGGAGTTCATGCGTCTCCCATTTGTTCATGGCCAGTCTGGAGTTTACAGCGTCAATATCGGCACCCTTCTTTAAAACAACAATTATTTCATCGTAATAATTCTTGTTGAAATAGACATCAGCATCTTGACAGCGGCTCCATTTGTCATCCTTTATGACATTTACTATATATAGCGGTTCTGTTCCGAACCTTTGGCTTGAAAACAGAATCGAGTTGTATTCCAGACTGTCCGTGGGGACTATTGACAATGTTACGTCAGTAAAATCATCAAGTGAATGTTTCCTTATGAAGGCCTCAGTAACCACAATCTCATTTTCATGCTCAGGAAGTCTGTCGCCATACAGCATACTCATTCCCTTGTATTCAAAGAATGATGGTGACACGTTCAGTGCTTTTTCCCGGATTTCGGTTACTTTTCCAGAGGCATAGGTCAGGAAGAGTCTGGCATCCCTTGATCCTGCTACATAAAATAATGTACCGCTGGTACTTACAATCGTTTCTATATCAGGGTCTTCATATCTTTCAATGTTCTCTGTCCAGACAGATCCACGCACTAACAGGGAATCAACTCTTGCCACCTCGCCGTCATCAAATTCTCCCCTGTCAACATACAGAGGGTAACAACTGCGTTCCCTGGCCGTGCTCCCGGTCTTGAAGAAACGCTCATGCTCAGTTGCATAAAACAGCATGGCAAACAGGACAGTACCCATGATGAGTGCCACCAATGCTGTCAGGTTGAAGCCCCATCTCTTAGTGAGACTACGTATCGCTATTTTGAGGTAATGACAGAACATTTCTTCAATTATGACTATTGTTTATTATTCGCTCTTGATTACATCGGCAGGATTGGTACGCATGATGGCGCGGATCTTGCTGAATACGGTGAGTGTTATTATCAGTGCCATAACCAGCAGCGTTACAACTGCTACGAGCAAAACATGACCTGATACAAGCAGGGCAACCGAAGCAAGATTACCAATCAGTATCGCGACGGCCAGAATTATCCCGTAAGGCTTAATGAACATTTCCATTATATTTCTGGCTTTGGCACCGTTTATCTTACGCAGTGCAACCTCCTTGCGGCGCATGTTGGTTTCGGCCGATATCGACGATGATACGCTCAGTATCACCAGCAGAATGCACACCAGGCCTCCAACCTTGAAGCCCAATACTGTAAGACGGGATTCGTCATCAGTATATTTGGGAACAGGCCTGATCTTTATATCCTCAATTGATGCCGGATTAACATTACTCCAGGTATTACGCAGAAGCGATTCGGCCTGTGTGGGCGATACACCTTCATGGAACCTTACAAAGAAGTTTGAAGAACGGTATGGCTCGGTTTCATACCTGAAACCCATATTGACCACAGAATATGATGAAAGGTCATTGCACATAAGTTCATCAAATATGCCCACAATATGGTTGAGTGTATCGCGGTCATTGTATTTTACTCCGACTGAGCTTATGTCAACACCGTCTTTTATCAGTTTGTTATATGAATTCCTGCTTATAAGGTATCCTTTAGACGGATGAACATCGCCAAACCACTCAACAGGAATCCTGAAGAACTCAAAATAACGTATGTCGGCGGCCTTGAAAAGCATATTATCAGCCTTGTCGTCATAATAGATGTTACAAAAGCCATCTGTACCGTCCCATTCATGTGCAGAAGACACCATATCCTCAACCTCAGGCAAAGCGCTTACCCTGTTATAAAAGTCCAGTTGGACTCCCGAAGAGGAGTAACCCTCCGCAGTTTCCACAAAAAAGGTTCGGCGGCTTTCAGATTTTGACAGAGGGTTATACGGTTTAGGCGAAGCAAATGAAAGATGCATTACAGAAGCCATTGCAAATACGGCTACACTTGTCTCTATACCGATGACAATATATTTCAAGGCCTTCTTTTCACGCTGTGCCATCAGAATCCTGTTCTTAAGAACCATATTCTGCCTGTCAACAGCCAGACGGCACACTGCAAAGCAAACCACTCCTACGCAGAGAACAGCCACTGCATCAAGTCCGAACAGGTCTGCCGGATGGAAATATCGGTCTCCCATATAGACTGTCTGATTAAGCCACGTGCTTATATGGAATGAAATATAAAGTGATGCAGCAAGAGAGCAGATCAGGATTATCATTACCTCGGCCACAAGCATACTTGTCAGACTCATTTGGCCTGCACCCAAGCTATAGCGTATTATATTGGATCTGCTACGCTGCTTAAGGAGCATAACGGTATGCTTCAGGAAGTTTGTAACACCCACAAGCAACACTATCATACTCAAAAGACTGACCCATATCTTTGTGGCGGTATCATCGGGATTCTTATAATCAGTTGCAAGCTGAGGGACAACGCTCTCTCCCATTTCATCAGTCATGAAGACTGTGCTGAGTTTCCGGTTAACCTCATCAATGCTCGCTCCCTCCTTAAGAACCACATCGATATTGTAAAGAGGAATCATTGCCGACATGAAATCCCGTGCAGAATAAAAGACATCGGCACCAAGACTGCGGCTCCACTTGTCATCACGTACCACATTCACTATCTGGTAATCACGATAAGAATATGATTCATCAGTCACCAGGCACTGGCTAATGTCTCCGTCGTAACCCATACGCTTAAGCAGTGACTCTGTTACCACTACCTCATTGGCGTTCTGCGGCACCCTGTCACCGTATAGAAGCGTAAGGTTCCAATACCTGAAGAAATCACCATATACCATTTTGCCCTCTATCTTGCCCTTGCCGTAAACCTTTTCTGAATCCTGAAACGTTACGGACTGGGTAATACCGCCATACACCGAAATACACTCAATCTCGGGCATATCCAGGTATTCAATACACTTTAATGACAATGACGGCCGATAGGTATAATGCGGTACGGTGGCGTACTGCGAATTGCCTGGCATATCCATATAAACCAACGCACTACGCTTGCGCAAGGGTAGCCTGTCCTCAAAGAAATCATCATAGTTGACTCCGTAGAACAGAGCTGAGAACATGGCTGTTCCTATGGCAAGGCAGCAGACACTGAGTAAACTATAAACCCAGTTGTTGCGGATATTCCGCCACGCGGTCTTTAGGTAATGGATTAACATTACAGCGGCAGTTCCTTTACGATGCTTCCGTCAAAGAGGTTGATTATGCGGTTGGCGTATGATGCATCGTGACGGCTGTGTGTAACCATTACGATGGTGGTTCCCTGCTGGTTGAGCTCCTTCAAGAGATTCATCACCTCCTGACCGTTCACTGAATCCAGGTTACCAGTGGGCTCATCGGCCAGGATCAGCTTGGGACCTGCAATGACGGCACGGGCTATTGCCACACGCTGCTGCTGACCACCACTGAGCTGGTTGGGGAAATGCTTCTCGCGGTGAGAGATGTTCATGCGCTCCATAACCTCCTCGGCACGGCGGCGACGCTCCTTGGCGGGCACACCCATGTAGAGCAGCGGCAGCTCAATGTTCTCACGTACGTTAAGCTCATCAATCAGGTTAAAGCTCTGGAACACAAAACCAATTACGCCTTTACGCAGGTCTGTGCGATGGTTCTCGTCAAGATCGGCCACCTCAACCCCCTGCAGCTTGTAACTGCCCTTAGTGGGGTTGTCCAGCAAACCAAGGATATTCAGCAAGGTTGACTTACCGCAACCTGACGGGCCCATTATGGCCACAAACTCACCGTCAGCAACATTGAACGATACATCATTCAGAGCCCAGGTCTCAACTTCCTCTGTACGGAAGATCTTCTGCAAATTGTTAACTTCAATCATATTTCAAATTATTAGGTTATTGTTTTCTTTTAAAAGAACACAGTAGGGTCAGACCCCTTTGTGTTATTCGCTTTTGATTACTTCTGCCGGATTCTCACTGGCGGTCTTGAGGACCTTATGGATAACGGTAAGGCCGATAACCAAAACCGTTGCTGCGAATAACCCGGCATAAATCCACCAGCTGATAGTAGCCTGACGGACAAACCGTTGCATCCACTGATGCATGATAAGATATCCCGTAATGAAAGCCAATGCCATAGATATCACGACTACCAAACCATACTCCTTAGTGAAAATGGAAAGGATATCCTTGATCTTGGCTCCGTGGACCTTACGGACTGCAATCTCACGGCGGCGCTCCAGGCAAGCCAGACTTATCATTGACCAGACACCGAATATCGATATCACAATGCTGATCAATCCCATTCCAAAAATCAGGTTCTTAAGATGTTTCTCCTTCTCCAGCCCCTTAAAGAACTGATCCTCTGTAAAGGTAATCTCATACGTGCAGTCAACATCATCAAGTAACTCAGATACTTTCTTCACAAATTCCTTCTTGAAACCATGTTCATATCGTACCATATAGACCGCGCCGGGCTTTCCCGTCAATCCTCCCGCAAGTTCAGTAACCAGACTTGATGTAAGTTTGGGATTATTGGGAGTGCACAGTATAAGGAATGGAGGATCAACCTCAAATGAAGAGATGTAGGCATCTTTTATTACGGCAACTACATGAAAATCATTCTTTTGAGTATTGATATTACCGGAAAAAAGAGAAAATTCATCCAACGCAGCACATTCAACTGTCATAACCGGATCTTCCGATACAGGTCCCAGTCCAAGTTTCTTGCTCAGATTCTCTGTAATTACAATCTCGTTTTCCATAATAGGACGGCCTGTAGGTATTGCACCATCTATAACCGTAACGTTAAGAATCTCCAGGTCCTCTTTGTCAAGCATATCCAGGACACTGTACTCACAACTGTCAATGTCATTAATGCTGTAATTGGGGTACATGTTATATCGTCCGGTTTCAGCATATGAATAAATATCTTTAACCCGTTGATTAACTCTGGTAACCTGAGGCAATGATTCTAATTTGGACGAAATGCCGTGTTCATTTTCATATTTCTCCTGAAAATCTACTTTTTGGATGGCGTCCATATGATCTATCATTGCTCTCAGTTCTTCTTCACTGTCAGTTTTAACCTTACCCATAAGGATATCCGTTATTGAAACGGCTCCCAATGGGGTCATTGTAATGACAGCCTGGTCATTTACACTAACACCCCAGTTCTCATTCCTGAGATAATTGAACTGATGCAACATGACACAGGTGATGAAAGCGAACAGTGTACCTGTAAACAACTGCAGGGCTACGCTTATCTTCCTGAAGAATCCTTTGCTGTTTGAATGCGCGATGTTATCCTGAATGGTTCTGCGCCTTATGACATAGACGCACAGTATGCATGATAACAACGCAACAAGGAACACTGCAAGCATCAGTAAAAGACTGCTTGCAATAAGGAATCCTGCAGGCATACTGATATCGGCCATTGTGATATATGAATCTTTCAGTGTCCATACCAATATCATTCCTATAACCAGACCCACAAGTACCAGAATGGACATCTCCAGTGAAAACATACGGATAAGGTCTCTCATCGTAGCTCCGTTCACAATTCTAAGTGCCGCCTCACGGTCACGTCCCCTCAAGGTGTTGATAAAGAATATCAGGATATTGACAAGAGAACACAGCATAATCAGGATGCTTGCCAGACAGAAAAGGCTCATGGTTCTGTAGCTGACATATGATTCATCCTTTATATACATCAGGTGCAAATCCTTGATAGGAACAAATTTATCTGTCAATTTTGAATATTCGGAAATAGACAGGTTCAACTTGACATAAGCATTTGTGCTGTTCATGAGCATTTTCATAGCCGCATCAGTATCAACTCCTTCCCTGAATTTCCAAAAACAGTTTGAACGTGTCATCTTGTTGATACTGCCATACATAAGATGTCTTGGTAATGAACTGGTATCAATTTCATCATCCACACTACGGTATGACATGATATCGTATTTCAATATCGTAGGCTTATTGAAACTTTTCAATACGGCAACTACGGTACGACCGCCCAGTTTCTGTCCGATAGGGTCTGTATTAGGAAACATCTTCCTGGCGTATTTATCGGACAATGCAATAAGGTCACTGTTTCCTATAAATGACCAGTCTCCCTGCACAAGCTCTATTCCAAAGAAACTGCAGAAAGCAGAGTCAACCTGCAACTCAGTAAAATTCTCATCATCGGTCTCAAACCTGAAATAGGTTGTCGCCTCCGGATCAATTGTCTCTGTTATACCTTGTAGGAAAGCGTTACCCGATTCGGACAACATGATATCCTGGCCGTCCTGTGTTGAAGAGTTTAATGTGTAGATTCGGTCAGCATCTTTATGGAAACGGTCAAACGTTTTCTCGTAATAGAGCCAAACAGAGGAGAGAGAAAGGCAAACAAAACCGGCGGCAAGTCCAATCACACTGACTGTATTCTGGAGCGCATACTTACGGATGTTGCGGATAGCGATTTTTAGGTTATGCAAAAACATAATAAGGACTGTTTTGAATTATTTTCAGTCCAAAATTACCCCACCCCGGACTCATTACCCAAGAAAAAAGGGCAAAATCGTTGATTCTGCCCTAAAATCGTCTAATTTTTTGACACCCCACCTGAAAGCATTCCGTTATTACATCATTATTCACTATCTTAGTATCGTGAAAAACGTGTTTTACGACCTTGCTTGCGTAAACCGGAAACACACAATTGTTTTTAATAGTTCAATCTAATTATACAAACTATGGAAAATTCTAATAACACTGAGTCCATTGGTGATTTCATCAGAAAGAACATCTACACTGTTAGAGGATTAAAAGTAATGATTGATTCAGATCTAGCACATATTTATGGTTACACCACAAGTGCTTTCAATCAACAGGTAAGAAATAATAGCGCTAAATTTGATGAAGATTTCCGATTTCGACTTACCAAAGAAGAATATCAAGATATTTTGAGATCAAAAAAATTGATTTCAAAAATAGATTTAACCAATTGTGATTCAACAGATTCTCCTGGCAACTTGTTTTTGAGGTCAAAAATTTTGACCTCAAAAACTGAAACACGAGGAGGCAGACAATACTATCCCTATGTCTTTACCGAGCAAGGAATCTACATGCTGATGACTGTTCTTAAAGGAAAACTTGCAACTGAGCAGAGCAAGGCTCTTATCAGGACTTTCAAGGAAATGAAAGATTTTATAATCGACAATCAAGGATTTATTGGAAGCAAAGAACTACTGTTACTGTCTGTACAGACAACACAGAATACCGCCGATATTGCTGAGATCAAAAACGATATTAAAGACAACATGGTAACCAAAGCAGATTTAGCAAAGGTCATCCATGATTTCACAGATCCCGACACACGTAAAGAATACCTTATCCTGAACGGAGAATCCATAGAGGCAAATCTGGCATATAGCACCATTTACCAAAGCGCCCGGCACAGCGTATTCGTGATAGACAATTATATCGGACTAAAGACTCTTGTCTTACTCAAGAACGTGAAACATGACGTTCCTGTCACAATATTCAGTGATAACATTGGGGCTGGCTTGCATCAGAAAGACTATGATGATTTCCAACGCCAATACCCCCATATAACCGTTTCATTCAAGAAAACCTGTGGAATCTATCACGACCGATATATAGTTCTTGACTATAAAACAGAAAACGAACGCATTTATCATTGCGGTGCATCATCAAAAGATGCCGGCAATAAAGTGACCACTATTTCACAGGTCTCAGACTTGGCGGTATATCAACAGATAGTAGATGTCTTGTTAACAAACCCAATTCTGATTCTGAAATAGAATTAACGGCGGGATTTCTTAGGTTTGGTTACGGTACGCGATGCTTTGCGGCCGTTCACCTTTTCCTTACGGCCGGATTTCTTTTCCTTGTGAACCGACGCTTTCTTCTTAGGCTTTCCGTTATCGCTGCGGAAGAACTGACGCCAGTCTCCATTTTCAAAGTCACGCCAGAACTCATCATCCTGGGCTATCTGAACTTTGGGAGCACGTTTGGGAGCGCGGGAAGTCTTTTCCTCACGGTAAGCTCTCTCCTCACGGGTAGGTTTACTCTCCTTGCGAGGTTTCTCCTCTCTACGGGGTTTATCCTCACGGCGAGGCTTACGCTCACGTGCCGGCTTCTCTTCCTTCGGGGCTCCATCCTCAGAACGGGTCTCAGCAACCTCCACGTGAACCTGACGGCCCTTGTAGTTGACGCCGTCCATGCCTGTAAGTATCTCCTCAGTATACTCCTCCGGGCACTCAAAGAATGAGAAGCTCTGCATCAGGTCTATACGACCCACATCCACACGGCCGGCCACATTGCGGTTGAGCATCTCAATGATATGGACAGGCTGTACGTGGTCCTTCTTGCCTATATTTATAAAGAAGCGGGTGTAACCCTTCTGTGCGCGGTGACGGTCCTTCTTCTTGCGTTTCTCCTCATCGGCATCACCACGGGTAACCTCCTCAAGTTCCGGAGCATCCTGATAGTAGCGCACAAACCGGCCGAACTCACGGGTTACGATACGCTTGATGATATCGTTCTTGTCCATCCAGTCCAGACGGCGGAATATCTCGGGCAGGAAACCCTCAATCTGCTCCTCGTTGACCTGAATGCGCTCCAGGTCATCAATCACCTTGTAGAGTTGCTTCTCGCATATCTGCGTTCCGGTAGGCATTGTTCCCTGAACGAATGTCTTGCCTATGGCCTTCTCTATGAAACGTATCTTACCCTTCTCACGCAGGTTCACGATTGATATAGACACACCCTTCTTGCCTGCTCTGCCTGTACGGCCGCTGCGGTGTGTATAGTTTTCAATATCATCGGGCAAACCAAAATTAATCACGTGAGTCAGATTATCCACATCAAGGCCGCGTGCAGCAACATCGGTTGCAACCAAAAGCTGCAGCTGGTGCTTGCGGAACTTGTTCATGGTCAGGTCGCGCTGCGCCTGCGAAAGGTCGCCGTGCAATGAATCGGCATTGTAGCCGTCCTGCATCAGCTTGTCGGCAATCTCCTGCGTCTCCAATCGGGTACGGCAGAATATGATTGCATATATAGACGGGTAATAATCGACAATACGTTTCAATGCCAGGTACTTGTCCTTGGCATGAACCATATAATATACATGCTCCACGTTTTCGGCACCCTCATTACGTGTGCCGATGACAATCTCGCGGGCATGGTTCAGGTACTTCTGTG
>Ga0265301_10003188_pt1 | contig 17651 bp, 15 predicted proteins | sample AusTroGonzalo_MG_2_FD_193488 | JGI IMG/M metagenome (GOLD analysis project Ga0265301, IMG submission 193488) | Bovine rumen microbial communities from tropical cattle in Woodstock, Queensland, Australia - Gonzalo_04 | ecosystem: Host-associated > Mammals > Digestive system > Stomach > Rumen ... | reverse complement strand
ATTATTCTTTTTAATCGCTTTATCAAAACTATCTTTTAAGCTAACAATATGATCTTTAATAACATCTAAAAATGTTATTTTTAAAGGTGTACCAAATTTTTTTGCTAAAGCGGTTAAAGAATAACCATTATAAAATAATTCGTTATTTTTAATTTCTTTTAATCTTTTCATAAGCTAAAGTCTAATAGTTGTTCCACTTAATCCTTGTAATGCTTCGCTAGCTTTTTCAATAGAAGTAATAATCGCTATGCGTCTCTTACCACCCTTGGCAAAGTCGATACTAGCTTCGACTTTTGGTTTCATACTTCCGGCCTTAAAATGACCTTCAAGATTATATTTTTCCATTTCATCTACAGTTGCTTTTACTAATTTTTGTTCATTTGCCATTCCAAAATTAATTAGCGCATTATCTACAGCTGTTAAAATTAGTAAGCAGTCCGCATCAATTTGATCAGCTAATTTGCTTGATGCAAAATCTTTATCGATTACCGCATCAATGCCACTTAACTTTCCATCACTAGATATGACTGGAATTCCCCCGCCGCCACAAGCAATCACGATAAACCCAGCATTAACTAAGGATGCGATTTGTTCGCTTTCAATAATCTTAACTGGTTTTGGGCTAGCGATAACGCGTCTATAGCCTCTTCCTGCGTCTTCTTTTACCGGATAGCCTAATTTAAGCGCTTCTTCTTTAGAATAAAATGAACCAATTGGTTTTGTTGGATCTAAGAAAGCAGGATCATCTTTAGCTACTTCTACTTGGGTAATTAAAGTAACCACTTTCTTATTAATATTATTAAGGGCTAACTCATTACTAATCGCATTTTGTAAGTGATAGCCAATATAACCTTGGCTCATCGCTCCACATTCACTAAATGGCATATCTTCAACTTTTGGATTTACCTTTTTACCTTCGCTAAAGGCGAGGTTAATTAAGCCCACTTGCGGACCATTGCCGTGGGAAATAATAACATCATGCCCTTGTTTAATAATCTCTACAATCTTTTTAGCAGTTAAAGCCGCATTCCTCTTTTGTTCAGCTACGCTACTGCCTAATGCATTGCCACCTAAAGCAATAACTATTTTCATTATCGCACCATCGTAGCATAGATTACCGCTTTAATTGTATGTAATCTATTTTCTGCTTCATCAAAGACAACAGATTGGCTTCCTTCAAAAACATCTTCAGTAACTTCTAAGCCATCGAGGCCAAACTTTTCATATACTTCCATACCGATCTTAGTTTCTAAGTTATGGAATGATGGTAAGCAGTGTAAGAAAATAGCATCATTTTTAGCTTTAGCCATTAGAGCGCTATTTACTTGATATGGAAGCAACATCTTAATTCTTTCTTCCCATACGCTATCAGCTTCACCCATTGATACCCATACGTCAGTTACTACTACATCAGCATCTTTAATTGCTTCATCGATATCTTCAGTTAGGTTAACACTAGCACCAGTTGAGCTAGCCACATCTTTACATTTATTAAATAATTCTTCAGTAGGCCATAAAGCCTTTGGCGCACATGCCACAAAATTCATACCCATCTTAGCAGCACCAATCATTAGTGAATTACCCATATTATATCTAGCATCACCAAAATATGCCATCTTGATACCTTTTAGATGACCCTTATGTTCTTTAATAGTAAGTAAGTCAGATAAAATTTGGGTTGGGTGATATGTTTCAGTTAACCCGTTCCAAGTAGGTACTCCACTATACTTAGCAAGGCATTCGACTGTTTCTTGTTTAAAACCACGATATTCAATACCATCAAACATTCTACCTAGTACTCTAGCTGTATCTTTAATTGATTCTTTTTTACCCATTTGACTACCAGTTGGTCCAAGGTAAGTTGCATGCATTCCGAGGTCGTATGCAGCAACTTCAAAAGCGCATCTTGTACGAGTCGAATCTTTTTCAAATAATAAGACAATGTTTTTACCTTCTAATACATTAGTCTTAATTCCTTTTTTCTTAGCATCTTTCAATTCTGCTGCTAAATTTAATAAATAATCAATCTCTTCAGGTGTGAAATCTAAAAGTGTTAATAAATTTCTTTTATATAAATTCATTTTTTTACTCTCTTTCTAATGGCATACACATACATCTAGGGCCACCGCGGCCACGTGACAACTCGCTTGATGGAATTGTATGTACAGTTATTCCATAATTTTTCAATGTTTTATTCGTTATATCATTTCTTTCATATGCTATTACTTCACCAGGAGCAATTGCGATCGTATTCGAACCATCACTCCACTGTTCTCTAGCAGCAGACACGCTATCTTCCCCTCCACAAGGAATAAGCGTCACTTTTTTACCAATATAGTCTTCTAAAATATCTTCTAATTTATTATTTAATTCTTTAACTTTTAATTTACCGATCTTTTCTTCATCTTTAGTGACTTCATAAACCTTTAGTGTTTCATAACATTCTTTATGAATCGTAAATTTATCATAGTCTACTTGGGTAAAGACTGTATCAAGGTGCATAAAAGTTCGCATCTTTGGAATAGTGAAAGCTAAAACTCGTTTTAGCGAAGTCTTTTGTTCATAAAACATATTTTTAGCTAATTTTTCAATCGCTCCACTATGAGTTCTTTCACTTACACCAACGATTAGGGTTTCTTTATTTAATACTAAGATATCTCCACCTTCAATATTTAACTCATTATCGCGGTTATAGAATAATTTAGTACCTTTATAATCCTTATGATATAAGAAAATATACTTAGCATAAATAGTTTCACGGCTACGGGTAGCTGAATACATCTTATTTAAGCAAATTCCATCATAAATTGAAGCAAATGGATCTCTAGTAAAATATAAATTAGGCATTGGATTACAAACAAATGGATAATCAACTACATAATCGGTTAATGTAATCTTTTTATCTGATTCCATTTCACTTTTTTTAATGCCCGCCATCGTTTTTAACACTAATTCTTTAGGATCATTAATTCCCATTAAGTAATCAGTAACGATTTCTTTTAAAGTTTCACTATGAATACTAGCTTCACTAACAAATTCCTTAACAAATTTCTCTTTAATTTCACTATCTTTTAATACATCAGCTACTAAATCTTCTAAATAAACTACTTTTACACCGGCATTTCTAAATGCATTAGCAAATGCATCGTGTTCAGCACGGGCAAGTGGTAGCCATGGGATATCATCAAACAATAATTCTTCTAAATAGCGAGGAATTAAATTGTTTAATTCTTCTCCTGGATAGTGAAGAAGCACAGTTTTTAGCTTCCCGATCTCTGAATATACATTAATCATGGTCTTCCTCCATACTAATTATGCTAATAATCTTATTAATTATCCTACTCATTTCGCTAATTTCCATCTTCGGAATACGTTTATCTTCATCTTGACCTAAAAAACTTGGTAAATGGATAAATAAACTATCAATTTCTAACTCTTTTAGGGTGCAATAATAGACGTAATTGCATAGATATGAGCCACAATTTTTAGAAATTGTGACCTTTTCTTCGCCAACTTTATTTATTATACTTTCTAAATTCAATTTAGTATACAAATAATGGCTAGAATTTTCATAAATTTCCTCATTTGGGTAGTATTCATCCATATCTTTAGCCTTCGGATTGTTTAAATTCGTGGCTCTAGATTCTAAACTAATGGCCTCTCTACCACGGGCCTGGCCAAGCATTAAAATCAAATCGTATTTATTAGCAAATGCTTTAGCCTTTATCGTTTGAAAATCTTTTAAGTACTTAACTTCTAGCCTTATTTTATCCACATTTTCAAAGTCTATGAATTTCGCAACTTCTTCGCTAGAATTTGTACTAATTTCCCCAAAAGGAGCAAAATAAGTTAGCAATATTTTTTTCATCACTTTTTGCCTCATTTTTTTAGCTATTTTCTATATCATTTTATACTTATTTTTCAAAAATATCAATAACGCAAAATTTTAGGTATAATCGCGTTTATCTTGAATCTTAAAACTTATTTGAATAATTTACTAAATTACAAAATAAGGGCAATTTTAGCCAAAAATAGACCTAATTTTTTGCCATTTTAAACGCATGGGTAATTTTTAAATATATACTTTGGCATTTTTTGCCATTTTTTTAAAATTATAAAAAAATGACTATTTTTTGTATTCATTTTTTTGCCTTAGTTTTGCGCTATTTTTCTGCCATTTTTTGGCATCATTTTTTAATCACTTTTTGCTTAGTCTAGTTTTGACTGCTACTGGCAATTAAAACTAGTGATTTTAGCCAAATTTACTCACTTCTACCAATTTAAAACTTGATACCAGTAAGGCTTTTGAAAAATTAGTCCAAAATTAAGAGGCAAAACATCATATTTTTGCCTCTAATTTTAGTTATTTTATTTCTTTTTTAGTACCATTAAATAATATTCTTCGTTATCGGCCCATTTTTCAAGCTCGAAACGCTTAATATATGCTTCATATTCCTCATTTGGAGCACCTAAAACCCTACTTATATGGTTAGATAATCCCCCGTGATGGGCCATTAACACTGCCCTAGACATCCCGTGTGCGATAACTAGCTTACCATTTTCTCTAAGCAAGCTATTTGCTTTATCTGATAAGGCTTTGCGATCTAAAAAATGGGGATATGCATTATAAAATATTAAATAATCATACTTATTTTCTTCATTATATTCATAAAAGTCGCAGCATTCGAACTCTAATTCGCAAGATGATGGGTAATTTTGCTTTGCGCCTTTAATCATATTCTCGCTTATGTCGATTGCTTTAACAGGAATTTGGGTAATTTCGTAAATAAACGGCGTAATTATCCCTTTTCCGCAGCCAACATCTAATACTTTATCGCCCTTTTTGATTCCGGCTTCTTTTAGTATGCGTTTAATTAGTGATATATCGTCTTTGTTATGCCAATTGAGAGCTGCTTTTTCAAAAAACTCTTTAATTTCGTTCATTAATTAAGCACTTCTTTGTTTAACTTTCCGTATCCACCATAGCTCATTGGATAACTATTGATCTTAGATGCTAGTTTTACACCTAAAAATGCTTCAGTAATTTCATCAAGTTTAGCATTAATATCAATATCGCTAAATAATTCTGGATAAATTACTTTTGCATTGAACCAAGTATTGCATAAAGCAATTTCTAGGTTAGTATAATATGCATTATATGCCATTTGAAGATATACTTCATCATCTTCCCATGCTTTGCATGCATCAAACATTGTATTATCATCCTTGTATAAGCCTTTAATATTCTTAATAGCAGCTGCATCAAGGATCATTACATCCATTTGTGGAGCTAAACTTAAGAATTTTTCAGCTTCGATTGCTTGAATACCATCTTTTGCTAAGTCAGTAACAATATTATTAATCTTTGCAATATTGAATGGTTCGTAATTTTGGGCAGTCATTAAATGATTTGTAGTACCCCAGTTACCTAAACCTGCAATATATACTTTCTTTTGTTCACTTACAGTAACATCTTTAACACGACGTTCAATTTCTTCTCTAGATGAAGCAATATAATCATTTAAAGTTTTAGCTTTTTGTTCTTTATCAAATATTTTACCAAGTAAAGTGATTGTCTTCTTTACATTTTCATCAAATATGCCTTTGTTACCGTATTTAATTACGACTACTGGAACACCAACTAACTCTTGTAAGCTGTTAGCTTTATCGATATCTTCGTATTCAGAAATAATAATATCAGGGTTGCAAGCTAAAATCTTTTCCGTTTCAGCTACTTGTGATTGCGGACCACCTACTCCACAGCTTGGTAAACTCTTAAATGCTTCTTCATTAGCAATAAAATAAGGTCTAGCTACCCCATCAAACATCTTAGGACGTTCGCTTAAACTTGAATTATCAATATCTTCAACTCCAGCGAGTAAGCTTACATCGCCAATATAACAATACATTCTAAGTGCGCCTGCCCCAATGCAGATTACTCTTTGGTAAGATCCAGGTGTAATATTTAATTTACGACCTAGCATATCCTCTACTTCTAATGAACCAGTTGGCTCATTTTTATCTTTACATCCGCTTAAACTTAAGCTTAAGCACAATCCTAATACTAATATAAATAATACTTTTAGACGTTTAATCATATTTCCTCCTTAACACTAGCTAGTAAATTATCATCTACTCGTCTAATTTTAATTTCTTTCCCATATACTTTAGATATATTTTCTTCATTTAATTCATCCCTACCGCCAAATGAGATAGTCTCGCCTTCTTTTAAAAGTAAGAATTTATCGCCTAGGCGATATGCCATATTCAAATCATGGACCGCGATAATACAACTAATACCATCTTGCTTGATTTTTTTAATCTGTTTTTCTAGTAAATCGATATTTAAAATATCTAAGTTACTGCTCGGCTCATCAAATACGATAATCTTTGGCTCTTGGGCAAGGCTACGTGCAATGGCAACAAGCTGCGCTTCACCACCTGAAGTAGCCGATGCTTCTTTATTTTTTAAGCTAGCTAGCCCTAAATCATCTATAATTTTATTTACTACTTCTAAATCATGCGCCCCTGGGGCAAAAGAATAATAAGATAAGCGCGCTGATAATATAGTATCAGTAACACTTAGAGGCGGCAAAGTTACATTTTGGGGAACATAGCTTATAAGTTTAGCTTTTTCTTTAATGCTTAAATCTTTTAAGTTAGCATCATCAATTAATATTTCACCACTAGATAACTTAACTAGCCCTAATATTGCTTTTAGGATCGTTGACTTACCAGCCCCGTTTTTGCCAAGGAGTACTAAAGTTTCGCCTTGATCTAAGCTAAAACTACAATCTTTAATAACATCTACGCTTTTCTTGTATCCACAAGTTATATTTTTAACTTCAAGCATGGCTATCTCCTTTCTTTGAAAAGATAATAAATAAAAAGAATGGAGCACCAATAATTGATGTAATGATTCCAACAGGAATAGCACTACCTTTACCAATCGTTCTCGCTAACATGTCAGCTACAACTAGTAAAATTGATCCACAAAGTAGGCTTGCTGGGATTAAGATTTTATGGTTATGACCAAATATCTTTTTAGCGATATGCGGACAAACTAGCCCCACAAAGCCAATAATTCCTAAATGCGATACGATGCTTGCACAAATTAAGGATGCTAAAAGGAGTGAAATTAATCTTAACCTTTGTACCTTAACCCCTTGTGTCTTCGCTACATCATCGCCTGATAGCACTGAATTATATCTATTTGCCATTAAGAAAAAGAATATACATGACACAACTAAAACAATAGTTATTGTTAAATCGATTTTTAAGTTAGCTCTAGATAAATCGCCAAACGACCATATTATTGCCGCAGACAAAGATACATCCGATGAATAATACTGTAGCAAGCTCGTTAGTGCTGTCCAAATAGAACCAATGGCTACGCCTATTAAAATGATAGTCTCCTTAGCCATATTCTTTATTCTACCTAGTCCTAGTATTAATAAAACTGATGCAAAAGCAAAAACGAATGCCAAGATTGATGTAGGGATAAGTGGGGCATTAGCTAAATAATTATTTAAATTATTACCTGTAATTAAAAAGCCACCGCTTAAAACAATGATCGCCACATTTGCCCCAAATGTTGCTGCATTACTAACACCAAGCGTAGATGGGGATGCCATCTGGTTACCTAAACATGTTTGCATGATTAAGCCAGCTATAGCTAGCCCTGCTCCGCAGATTAAGCTAGCAATTGCCCGCGGCAATCTAATCTTTTGCATTATTACTATATAGTTGTTTGGGCCTTTGCCAAATAGGCCGTTAACCGCATCCGTAAATGACATATTGGAAGAACCAACAAATAAAGATAGGCCAAAAAGCATTATAGTTACAATTATTAAAATAATGATAATATAGTTTTTCTGTTTCATATTATCATTATACTTTAAGGAAGTAAGTGTTTCAATCGTAATGTACTAAAAAAGAAGTGAGGCCATCACTTCTTTTTATTTTCATATATGATTTCTGGAAGTTCATCTGCTTTATATGGATATATACGATTAACTTCGCCTTTTTCATGTTCATCATACCAAACTTGGGCATAGAATGGGACATGTGATGCAATATAGTCTAGTTGCCAACTATTAGCATCAAAACACTCTGTGCACCAGTGCCCGGCAAATAAGACAGCATATGGAGTTGCATAGAATTCGTGGCCTTGGAAACATCGCCAACGAAGTGGTTTATAAATATCGCCTTTTTCCATTTTAGTCGATAAGCATTTACCACCTCTAAAAGCAGCTGCTTTGATGCAATCGTTTAAATCAATTTCACTTGGCTTTTTGTATTCATCAAAGCCAAGACTAGTTAAAACGATATTAGAGCCGCTCTTCTCTTCAATATATCCTTCTTCTTCACACCATAACTTATAATACTGCCAGTCTTCACCAATCTCTTTATACTTATCAATTGATCCAAAGAAGCATTCAATTCTTCCTTCAATATTATGATCAACCCAGTAGCGCGGTGAATTTGGATCTTTAAATAATCTTTGGATTACTAATTTAGAAATCCAACTCTTTGGAATAATACGACCAACTTTAAAGTACCAATGGTTTTTAGTGTATTTTTTCCAAAAGTATGAATAACTCTTATTTAAATAATCAGTATAACTATTTAGCACTAATGAATCCGCAAACCAAACCCCATGGAAGTTACGCGTGATATTATAATTTGGTTTAAAGTAATCTTTAGCACTTCTACCCATAATCATGAAGCCATCATTAATTGCTTCAAACCCGGTTTTTCTACCATCAACACCAGAACCTACATTATAAACTTTATTCCAAAATTCTTTAGCTAGCATCTTCGATGCATCTTTTAGAATAATATTCTTAAATAAAATGGCAGTATCATAATCAGTTACCCATTCAAGTGGTCCATTGAATGGTGTATGGAAGATTAGGCCATCATTCATATTTTTAAGAATCATATCTTTGTATAAGACTGCTGATTCTCTTAAAGATACATAATATTTTAAATTAGAATCTAAAACAGCACGTTCAGCTAATATTTTAGAATAACCATAAGTATCATATATTGATGGAATTAAAGGATCACCTACTCTTGCCCAAGGGTGGTTCTTATTTCTACTACCATATACAGCAAGACTAGATACATGAATTAAGTGGATATTATCACCATCAAAATCACTTAAAATCGCATCAATTATATTTTTAGTCCCATCTACATTAGTTTTAATAGTTCTAGTTGGATAGTGGTCTGTAGCCGGAGGGATTACTCCAGCTGCATGAATAATGTATTCGCAGCCATGAACAAACTGGCTACAATCATTTTTATTAGTAATATCACCATACATTATCGTGATATTATTTTTATATTTCTTCTTTAAACTTCTAGCAAACCTAATATTTTTCTTGCTTGGGCGAATAATGATTTTTAAAGCAATATTATCAACGCCAAGCAAAATTGGTATACTAGCTTTGCCTAGTGTACCGGTTGCTCCTGTTAACCCTACATTGATTTTAATCATAATATCCTCCAAGCGATTATTTGATAACAAAACTAACCAAGAAATTGGTTAGTTTTTTAATTAATTATTTTAGGCCAGCAGTAATGATTGCCATTTGATATACTTCATAAGCATTGCATCCACGACTTAAGTCGTTGATTGGTGCATTTAAGCCTTGAAGAATTGGACCGAAGGCATCAAAGCCACCAAGTCTTTGGGCAATCTTATAGCCGATATTACCAGCATTGATATCTGGGAAAATAAATGTGTTAGCAAAGCCTGCAACTAGCGAATCTTTAGCTTTAGTCTTTGCTACAACTGGTGATACAGCGGCATCGAATTGAAGTTCACCATCAACTGGAAAATCTAAATCCATTTCTTTTAATTTATTTGCAGCACTTCTTACTTTATCAACACTTTCGCCTTTACCAGAGCCTAGTGTAGAATAAGATAACATAGCAAGTTTTGGATCAATTCCAAATGCTTTAGCAGTTCTTGCTGTTTCTACTGCAATTTCAACTAATTCATCATCTGATGGGAATAAGTTAATTGCGCAATCACCCATAGCAAGTTTAGTTTCTTTACCATTTTCTTCTTTGAATAAAATAAATGAACTAGATACGATTTTACTACCAGGTTTAGTCTTAATTATTTGTAAAGCAGGTCTAACTGTATCAGCAGTAGAGTATGTTGCGCCACCAAGTAAGCCATCTGCTAAACCCATTTTAACTAACATAGTGCCAAAGTAATTTGATTTCTTTAATAAAGCTGCGCATTCATCCCAAGTTTGTTTACCTTTTCTAATTTCAGCCATTAAATCAACCATTTTATTCATATCAGCATATTTTAGTGGATCAATGATTTCAATACCATCGATATTAAATCCACATTCATTTGCTTTAGCTTTTACTTCTTCTACATTACCAAGTAGTAATGGTTCTAGTAAGCCTTCTTGTTTTAAGCGTGAAGCAGCTTCTAAAATACGAGGATCATTACCTTCAGTAAATACTAATTTTCTTTTGTTTTGTTTTAAAACTTCAACTAATTTCTCTAACATTTTATTCCTCCAAATACATCTTCATTATACTATCTTTAATAACTATTTTAAAGCAAATAGATATTTTGTTTTTTCAGCTCTTCTACTTCTTGCTTATCCCATACCGATACTTGTACTTCACCGATATGCGCTTTGCATAGCATGTACATACATAATCTACTTTGACCAATACCACCACCAATAGAAAGTGGTACTTTATCTTCCATTATCCATCTACAATATTCATTGTTAACTTTATTTAATTCATTCTTTTGTGTTAACTGTTTAATTAGACTAGACTTATCTACTCTAATACCCATACTTGATAGTTCAAATGCTATTTCGTATAGATCATACCAAAGTAGGATATCACCATTTAGGTTCCAATCATCATAGTCAGCTGCTCTACCATCATGGCTCGCCCCATCTTCAAGAGGCCAACCAATTTGGTATAAGAATACCGCTTTATATAATGAACATATTTTATTTTCTCTTTCTTTTCTAGTTAGAGTTGGATATAACTTTTCAAGCTCAGTTGTAGAGATAAAATAAATATCATCCGGTAAGTCGCAATTTTTAATCTTGAATTCACTACTTACTTTTTCATTTACTTCTTTAATACAGCTATAAATGTCTTTAACTGTTTCTTTTAAGTAATCAAGAGTTCGATCGGCTTCACTTATTACTTTTTCCCAGTCCCACTGGTCCACATATACTGAATGCATAAAATCGACTTTTTCATCACGACGAATAGCATTCATATCCGTGTATAATCCTTCGTGCATCGAGAAATTGTATTTAGCTAGGCCATAGCGCTTCCACTTAGCAAGCGACTGAACAATTTCAACTTCTTTATTTAGGCTCGCTACATCAAACTTAACAGGGCGCTCATACCCATTTAAGTTATCGTTTAAGCCAGTTTCGGGATACACAAATAAAGGAGCAGTTACACGTCTTAAATTTAACTTTTCGCTTAAGGCGCTAATAAATTCATCTTTGATGAACTTAATAGCCCTTTGCGTATCAAAAATATTTAAACTCGATTTGTATTTTTTAATTTCCATAATGTTTCCTTTATACCATTAGGATTATACACCAAAATAGTTATTTTTTCCACCCTAAAATAAAAAAAGGACGTGTAAGTCCTTTATAAATTGCGATTAGCTTCTGCGATAAACTCATTAGCTAATTTATTAAATTTGCCTCTATTGCTAGTAACGTAATCTGCCATATAAATTGGCATGGCATCTAAGTACTTCATAAATAAGTCTTTATCTTTAACCATCTTTTTATTAAAAGATGCCCCCATATCTAGTAAGCTCCAAGAAAACATACTTCTAAGTAATTTTAAGTTCGTGAAGAACCCTGTCTTTTGTGCTTGGTTTACTCTTAAGATATTTGCGTAATCGTGAGCTTCGATAAACTTATATTCGTTTTCGATTGAACTTCTCATCTTGTTAGTACTATTATCGTTATGCCAACATGATCTAATAGAAGCGTATACTCTTGCTTCATTAGTATCAGCATCCCCATCACGCTTATAAATTAGTGAATTACCTTCGCATTTAGCTAGCATTATAATACCAGCATTAGTTCCAATTACTTTTTGATAAGTTAGACTAGCTAAGTTATCAACATTAGCATCATAGTGAATGTAATCCACAAATGATTTATTCTGATCATTTTTATATGTATTCATATAATCGATGAATGCTTGATACTCGCTACTTGCTAAATCATAGTTTTCGCCTGAAGAAGTATAGAAATGTTGAAGATCAAAGATGATGAATTCACCATCATGACTACCTAAAAAATCTACAATCTCCTTAACATATTCAATAATTTCGCGACCGATATAACCATGAGTTGCATAATATTTATCATCAATCTTCGTAGCTCTAACATCAAAATATCTAACTCCTGCTTCTAGCATCTTAGATGCAGATGCATTTTGCGTTCTAGTGAGTCTTACAACTAAGCCTTTAGCTAGTAAGTTTACGACTTTATTAGTTACAATGCCACCTTCAATGGTATTAGGTTTACTCTTCATCTTGATGCCATCAGTAAAAGCATCGTGAGCTCCTAGCATTTTGATATCTACTACTTTAGCGTTAACATTTGTAATGTTATCGCGCATGATGTGGTCATATCCTGTATTTGCCTTTTTTGATACAAACGAAAAAGGCATAAATAAGGTTAAGAATAGTATTAATAAAATAGATACTGTAGTTTTGGTTTTTTTATGTTTTTTCATTTAATTCACCTTCATATTAATTATACACAAAACATAAAAAAAGTATTAGCAAAATTGCTAATACTTAGTTTAATTATCTTATTTCTTTAAAAGTTTTAAAACACCATATCCGCAAGCAGCAAATGCAGCAAATAACAAGAATAATCCGCTTAATAATGATCCAGCGCCTAATCTTGCATATTGAGATCCATCAGTTAAGTTGCTTGGAACAATAAAGAATAAGATAGCAGCAACTAATGCTAAAACACCAACGCCCATAGCAATGAAATGTGGTGCAGGAACTTTATTAAGTTTGCCTAATGCTAAAAGTGCACATAAGCCAGCAGCAGCTAAGAATGCTAAAATTCCTAAAATAAATGCAACAACGATTACTGCGCTATCTCCCATACATTGATATAAACTGTCTGATGTAATGCTTACGTTACCAGTCTTTAAAACACAAGCAGGTAATGCCATCCAAACAAAAACTAGTAAACTGAAAAATGCAGCAACGCCTAATAAAATTAAATCTAAATACTTTTTCATTTTCTCCTCCTGATTAATTTTACAATTATAGTTTAACACATTAATCCTAATAGTAAAGACTATTATTATTTAAAATTACCAAATTGTGCGATAGCTTCATCAACTGTCATTGCACCGTTAGTTACTTTTGCACCAGCTCTACGAACTTGTACATCTGGTGTATCAGCTAAGCCCAAAGTGTACATGTAAATGATACTATCTTCTTTGATTTCACCGAATGAAGAATAAATCTCATCAAGTGCCATGTTCTTACATGGTGTCACCATACGTTTATTTTGAGCCATAGCATTTAATTCACTTGTAGAAACTAGGAAACGCATAAATTCATTAGCGATATCTAAGTTTTCACTATTCTTATTAACTGAGAATCCAATTGAAATAGTATTCAAGAAATATCCACCATTTTGTGTAGATGGTACTGGATGGAAACTATACTTAAATGGATTAGCAGTAAATGCTTCAGATTGGATTTCCCGTTTCTTTGTACCTGATACTGTATTAACTGATGAGAACATCATTGGAATATCGCCTTCAAAGAATCTCATGATTACAGCATTATAATCATTTGCTAACTCATTACAGCTATCTAGGTTAACAATACCTTTGCTCATGAAGTCACTGATTAAGTTTAAAGTAGAACGAATATTTTCACCAGCGCCTTCTTTCATTTGGTTAAGATCTTGAATAGTTTGGGCATTATTAGCAATACTTCCGCAGAAGTATGGGAAGAATAATGAATATAACATTGATGTAGTTTCATTGTTATAACCCATAACTGGATTAGTATAACCTTTTTCTTTTAGTTGTAAGCTAACATTTACTAATTCTTCATATGTTTTAGGAATTGATAAACCTTCTTTTTGGAAGATATCTTCATTAACCATCATTCCATAAGTTGTAGTATAGATTGGAACAAGTGAAGTCTTACCATATCTATCTTTAGAAAGTAGACCATCTCTAATGCAAGATAAGTTAATCTTAAGTGATGGATCAGATAAGTCTTCCGCATTTTCAAATACAGCATTATAACTATCTGAATTTAGCCATGATGGTTGTGTGAAATAAATGTCAGGAGCTGTATCGCTAAGTAGCGTAGTAGCTATCACCTTATTATAATTATCTAACTTTGTATATTTTAATTTTAAATTTGGATAATATTCTAAGAAGCGGTTGAATTCTTCTTCTAATGCTTCAAAGTTATCATAGTGGCCAGCAATAGTTAGTTCACCAGTTATTTCTTTATCAAGAGATGGAGTGAACTTTTCTTCTTTGTCTTTTCCCTTACAACCAACTAGTAAGGCAATCATTAAAAATACTAACAATACGCTAAAAGCTTTTTTCATTTTCTGTTCTCCTTTATTTTCCTTATTTCTTTAATAACAAACTTAATATCGATTGGTTTAGCAATATGACCATTCATTCCCGCGTTGATACATTCAGCAACATTTTCCGAGAATGCATCAGCTGTCATAGCAATGATTGGAATATTTGCTTTTTCTTGATCTTCTAATTTACGGATTGCTCTAGTAGCATCTAGACCATTCATCTCTGGCATTTGAATATCCATAAAGATTAAATCATATTCACCAGGTTTAGCTTCCATTACTTTTTCTAAACATACTTTACCGTTATTAGCTCTAACGGATCCAACTTTATGCATTTCCAGTAATGTATGAATGATTTCCCAGTTGATATCATTATCTTCGGCGATTAGTGCTACCATTCCTTCAATATCGGAATAATCATCTTCAGCTTCAACTTGAGCTACTTCCATATCTAATAGCTCGCTAATCTTAGCATAAAGAGTCGATTTGAATAGTGGTTTACTAATAAAGCCATTGATACTAGAATCCTTGATCGCCTCTTCCGCATCATTCCAATCGTATGCGGAAGTTAGTAAGATTGGGGTTGCATCACCGATTAAATCACGAATTTTGTGAGCAGTCTCAATGCCATCCATCTCTTTCATCTTCCAATCAACGATAATAACATCATACATCTTAGAGTTCTTGCGCTCTTTAACTAGTTCAATACCCTTAGCTCCGCCATTTGCTTGATCAGTTTTAGCACCTAAAGATGCTAGTGTATCAGTTGCGGTAACAAGTAAGTCTTCATCATCATCGATTAATAAGACATCGATTGGTTTAAGCATCATATTATCGTTTTGCTTATCCGCAATCTTTAGATCAATCGTTACGGTAAATGTAGTACCCTTGCCTAGTTCACTTTGGCAATCAATGGTTCCACCCATCAAGTCTACCATTTTCTTAGTAATGGCTAGACCCAAACCAGTTCCTTGAATCTTATTTACACGGGAATCAGTTTGACGGGAGAATGGTTGATACATTACGCTCATGAATTCTTCGCTCATACCCATACCATTATCAGCAACGATATATGTTTGTTTAATGTATCCTTCTTTTTCGCTATCTTCTTGTTTTAAGGCAACACTTACTGTTCCACCAGGTTGTGTATATTTAATAGCGTTAGAAAGAATATTAATAAATACTTGGTTTAATCTAATTTGGTCAGCGTATAAATATTCAGTATTAACATTATCAACTCTAATGTTGAAGTTGATATTCTTTTCTTTAATCATTGGTTGCGAAATATTAACTAATGTTTCAACCATCTCTACAACCGAGAATGTAAGTGGATTAAGTGATAACTTACCACTTTCTACTTTTGATAAATCTAATACGTCATTAATTAGTGTTAGTAAGTGATTACTAGCAAGTGAAATCTTACGCAAGTTCTCACTAACAATTTTCTTATCATCAATCTTCTTTTCCGAAATTGTTGTTAAACCAATAATTGCATTCATTGGTGTACGAATATCGTGTGACATCGTCGATAAGAAGTCGGTCTTTGCTTTGTTTGCAGATTCGGCTGCGATTGCCATTTGGTGCAAACGTTTATTGATAAGACGCATATAAATACCATTAGCAAGTAATAATAAAACTAAAGCTACACCAACAACTCCAACTAACAACCAGTCTTCAGCGCTCGATGTTAATTTACTATTTTGAATATAGTTAAGCATTACCCAACCATTCGCAGTAGCGATTGGTGTATGGGCAATAATACAAGTATTACCCCTTGAGTCATTCATGAAGAGGTTATCAGTTGTTAGTGTTACTTCTTCTTTTAATGCTTGAAGAGAAGCATTATCGATTGAATTATATGATTTATAAAATTCAAAGAAGTTATTACTCTTATAAGAATTACCTTTAATGATATAATCACCACTAGCGTTAATGATTGATAACTCCGCATCTTTAAATTCTTGTTGAGGGAAAGTCCACTTGTCTTCTAATTCTGACACTAATACGATTCTTAGAAGTAAAGCATCTCTTGGTGTCCCACCATCATCAACTGTAATCTTATTGATAAATGCTAGAGATTGCTTTCCATTCATTGGATTAGTATATGCTCTAGATACATTAATTGCTTTACCAACATCAGCGATCCATTCTCTATTACCAAATATATCTACATTGCTATAAGATACATCATAGCTATAAGGATTCATAATATTAGGTCTAGTAGATAGGCCGCTTAACGTATCTGCATAAATTAGATGAGCAGCAGTATTTGTTAAGACATGTGAAGACTTAACAAATTCAGTTGCTTCTTCTAATGTCATATTATTTTTATTGATATAAGTTGCCCATACGTCACAAATACTTTGTTCACCTTGAAGATAATTTTCGGTGATACTTTCTAGCGCGATGGTCATACTTTCAAAACTAGCAACTTTATTATTATAAATCTTCTTTTGGTCAGCACGTGAATATAATACGACAAAGACCAAAATACCAATTATGATAAAAATGTTAATAAGAGAGAGCAATTTGTTTCTCATTATGTATCGTTCCTCATTTTATTGTATATACAAATTCAATGTATCATAAATTACATATCTTTTCAATAAATTATTAAGATAGTTACAATACTTTACATGTTTTAATTTAAGAGCAAAAAAAAATACGCATCCTGCGTATCCAATGAAATATATATACTCATCTATTTTGGCTAATCTTTAGCCAAAATAGTATGTTACAAAATGGTGACGAATACGGGATTCGAACCCGTGTATGTATGCGTGAAAGGCATATGAGTTAAACCGCTTCTCCAATTCGCCACGAATGGCGCCTCAACTAGGACTCGAACCTAGGACCCCCTGATTAACAGTCAGGTGCTCTAACCAACTGAGCTACTGAGGCGTTAGAAATAAAGTTGGCAACTACCTACTTTTGCAGGGTAAAGACCCAACTATCATCGGCGTAAAAGTGCTTAACTTCTGTGTTCGGGATGGGAACAGGTGTATCCACTTTGCTATCGTCACCACA
>Ga0265301_10003181_pt1 | contig 17665 bp, 8 predicted proteins | sample AusTroGonzalo_MG_2_FD_193488 | JGI IMG/M metagenome (GOLD analysis project Ga0265301, IMG submission 193488) | Bovine rumen microbial communities from tropical cattle in Woodstock, Queensland, Australia - Gonzalo_04 | ecosystem: Host-associated > Mammals > Digestive system > Stomach > Rumen ... | reverse complement strand
CTAATAACATACTTCCCATTGTTGATATATTTGCCATATTATATACTACCTCCTTCTGAGCCTATAGCTTCTGGATATAATACAAATAACTTAGGTCCATCATTATCATAACCAACTAAAGTTAATCTTCCATTTAATTCAATTTCATATCAATAAATTTTTGGGTCTCCTTTAATTGGATCTCCAATACGCATTTCTTCTGAAGTAAAATCCATTCCAAAAGTCTGAGTATTTTCATCTATATCGAAATGTTTTTGAAAAACAACATTTGTATAATCTCCTTGGGCACAGACATAAAATTCTAAAGTATCTCCAATTTTAAAACTGTCTTTTTTATTAACTAAATTAACAGTTAATTGATCTCCTCTATTTAAATAAATATTTTTATTTTTTATTCTATACATACCATATCCTCCCTTCTACGAAATCTCATAATGCAGACCAAGAACAACCTCTCTATCGTCTACATATAGAGATCCTCCCTCTGCAGAAGTAGATGTTTGATATTTTAGTCCAGTAAATGTATTAGACATCCTAGTATTATATATTTGTGATCCGGACGCTGCTGCAGTATCTTGCACTCCAGTTAAATAATAAGTTTGATTTGCAGAAACCAACTCAGTTGATACATTTCCAGGTTGTGGTGCATATAATGTAATAGCATTATTATCTCCAACCTTAATTGTACCAACAGTCGCTCCACTTTGTTGAACTGGTGTAACAGTTATATCACTAGGAATTAATAAATTTTTACCCGTAATAACATTTTCTAATGTTCCTTTTGAAATAAATATACTTTCACTTGAATTAGCATATGTACTATAAGTTCTTGTTTGCGCATATGTTTTTTTATTACTATCTAACATAAGTCCATAACCAGTTTTAATAACTCCACCAATACTATCGGTCGCATAATCAGTATTTGTTACATAATTAGTTAATGCAGAACTATCAATTTTATTATTTCAAGTATATTTTTCACCAGTTGTAACTAATGATACATCGGTACCACCGCTTGCAGCAGTTTTACTTTCATAAGTTGTATCTTGTGCAGGAATACCTAATGCGGTAATATCTGCTTTTTCAACTGCAGTGGCACTTGCAACATGCCCTTCAGTTGTAGTTGCAATTTTATATAAACCACTTGTTTTAGCAGTTGTTAATCTATTTGAATCAGTAGCATGATCATAAGCTGTTTTACCACGATCTCCGCGATAAGCGGTTGAACTTGTTTCACCAAGAGCTAAAGTTTCACTAATAACTACATAAGCAGTTCCACCTCATCTATAAGTTTTATCAGTAACTAAATCAACATAAATCTTTCCAGTTTCACCTGTAATTTCAGTAGTATGAGTGCTTTCTTTATAAAATTTATTATTATAATAATATCCTTCAATAATATCATCTACATAACTTGGTAATTGTGAGCTTGGTACTTTACCAGTTAAATCTAATTCAGCAAGACCATTTGCCGCACCTTTTAGCGTACCATCCAATTTTCCACTCAAACCGCTATAAACGGCTCCTGAAATAATTAAATTAGTACTTTCAGCAACTCCACCACTAGTTGTATCAATAGACTTAGTGTTTAATGCGGCAGTACCATTTCCAATTAATACTTGACCAGTTGGAAATGTTGCCACTCCAGTGCCACCTCTAACAACTCCAAGTGTTCCAGATGTAATATTATCTGTTGAAATATTATCCTTATAAGCAAGACTCTTTAATCCAGCAACCGCAACTTCTGCACTTGTACCATTAGTATTAACACTAATAGTTCCATCATTTGTTCCTGTTATAACACCTCGAACTCCCGCATTAGTAATAGTCATACCATTAACAGTAATTCCAGTTCCCGCCGCAAGATCTAAACCTTCAATTTGAACTCGATGTTCACTATCTTTATCTATATATAATTTTCCGGTATCTTGAACAAATACAATTTGTCCTTCTATTATATCAAGAGAGGATAATTCAGAATTATTAATTTTTCTAAATCTAACTTGTATCATTTTTCGCTATTCTCCTTTCTAAGATATATCATAATATAATCCAAGAGTAACAGGTCTGTCATCTACTAATAATGCACCACCATCTTCAGATGCTGATGTTTGATATTTAACACCAGTATATCTATTAGACATTCTAGTACTACATATTTGAGCATCTTCAGTAGCCACAGTATTCGTTACTCCAGTTAAATAATAAGTTTGATTAGGACTTGATAGATCAGTTGAAATGTGTCCAGAACCAATTAAAATTCATTGAGTCCCATCACTAACAAATGCATCACCAACTCTTGCTGCTTGACCTGAATACGTTCCTGCAGTAATTACAGTATAAGTCCATCCTTCATTAGAACTTGATGCGCTAGGTAATGTTGTAATAGTACCACCAGTACCCAATGAACCTTTAAAAATCATTGGTTCTGATAAATTGCTAATGGCAGTATCAACATAAGCTGTTGTTGCAACCTTAGTTGAACTATCGCCTTGAGACTGGGTAGTAGCAGTTACACCACTAGGAATAGCACCACTTAATATTGATGCAGGTACCGATGTAATGTTTGCAACTCCACTAGTTGCAACTGATGTTCCATTTACTGATACACCTGTAATAGTATTATTAATCTTATTTATTAAATCATCATATAAACCATCAATTGATTTATTATAATATTTAATATTCATATCCATATCTTCACTATTAGATATGTTATTTATTCCATCATATAATTCTATATTTATGTTTCCTAAATCTATTTCAGTTGGTGTTGCTAATACATAATATACTTCTGTGTTATGCGTTGATAACCAAGTTTTAAGTTCATTATTTGAGCTTGCTAAATTAGCATCAATTTGTATATAAAATGAATTTAGATAAGTTATACTATTATTAAATGATACTGCATTTCCAAAGTATTGATTTTGTGCATCACCAAAATAACTAAAATTATTACATAACAAATCTCCACCACTATATGTATTTTTTCTATTAACATTATGTGAACTACTCAAATTATTAACATATACATTAATTGTTTCATGTGCCTTATATCATGTTTCACTACCATCTAATACAACTTTGCCTATTCTTTTTGTTAATTTAGCATTACCATTCTTATTAATAACTATTTCGTCTTTGTAATCACCTATACCACATATTTCATTATTATTTAGTGGTATTGTAAATATGTTTTCTTTATATGCTTCGTATGTTGTTGCTGTTGAGCCTTCATTTAACATTATACTATTTACATCAACTGCACTAGAACCAGTAAAAGGAAAAGAAAATCTTAAATATCTAGCATTATTTGGTGTTGTAAATGTTCCTGCACTTCCGCCTATTGAAATATCTTGATATGTAGTTGTATTTAATGGTTGTTTATTACTATCATAATATTTTGTTCTTGGGCTTTGAGTCAATGTTTTATAATAAGACGTATTTGGTTGAATAAATATAAAGTCACTTGTTCTATAAGCATTATCAGAAGTCAATGTCCCATTTTCTTTTACATAACCTAATGAAATATTATCTTTATCAAATAAATTCTTCCCACATACTGTTGTATATATGTAATTACTGCCATATGGGACGTATGGTAATGGTGTGCCACCCTCATTTAATATTAAACCTAAATTTTGTATATTTACTTTAGTACCATTTTCTATTATTATAGATTGTCTTAAAATATTTCCATTTGTTGTATCTAGTACACCTGTTCTACTTTGATGAGATGAATTTATATCTTGTGTTAAAACTCTTACCCAACTTGTATTGTTATAAATCTCTAATCTTGTTCCTATACCACTAGGAAGCAATTGATTAGAACTATATGTATATGTACTACCATTATTTAATTCATCTAGACTTGTATTTAATGTAAATATAGTTCTTGCAGTAGCAGTACCAACAATGTTATATGTTCCATTACCATTATTTGTTAATGTTATTCCATTTGCTTCTTGACTTGTTATAGTAGCAGGTAATAAATTCCTATACCCTTTAACTGTTTTAACTTCTTGTGGATATGATGGATTTGGTGCTGGTTTTGTTCCTGTATATTTCTCGAATGTTTTTATTGTACTTCCTGTATTCATCATCGGATTTATTTGTGTATATGTTAAATTATATTGAAACCATAAATAGATATAGTAAACTTCTTTTGTTTCAGTTGGTGTATATGTTTTAGTTCCATTATCAGAATTAAGCATACTATCAATACTACTCGAATTACTATCATATAGTGTTATATAAGGATATGCACCCCCACTATTATTTGTTCTTGTATAACTTTGATTAGCAGTTAAAGTAATCGATGTTCTTAAAGGTATTTTTATTCCAAAATTTTGACTGTAATTATGAGTTAATGATGTCATAACACCATCTTTAAATGTAATACTTGCTGATGGTGATGTTCCAACTGTGTATGTTCCATCTTCTATATCAAATAACTGATAACCATTAGTTGTTTCCTGTGTACTTAATTTACTTGCCTTATATTCATATACGCCATGATAAGCATCCGTTATGTATAATGGATTTCCTGTCGTCTCACTTAAAGAGCCTCCATCAAAAAATTCAGTAGTTTCTTCGTCTAAACCAATTAAATTATTTTCATCTATATCAATATGATTTGTTCCAGTATAAGAATCTGCTCCAATTTCAATTCTATTTGAATTATCTTTATCAAAATAAAGTCTTTGAGTATCAGTTGTTACAATAAACTGACCCTCAACAATAGGAAGATCTGCCAATTGTGACTGACTCACCCTATAAGGTTTAAACTTTGCCATAAAATCTTCCTCCTTTTATCTCTGCGGCGGCCGCCGGTCCAAAGATCTCTAGACCTGGGTCCCGCATCTATTTTATTTTTTAAATACTTCCTCCACCGATAGTTTGCCATTCAAGAACACTATCAGCATATTTTTTAGCACCATAAATTGTATTAGAACTAGCTGTATCACTAGAACTACCAATTACAGCACTTTGTACAGCATTCGCGCTACCAGCTGCATCAAAGTCAGTGGTTGCCGCATAAGCCGCACTATCTAATCCGTAAACACTTACGGCTGTACTTCCAACTTTAATTGTACCATTAGTTGTACCAGTTGTAATATCTCCAGGTTGAACTGCTGTATCAGCTAATCCGCCTTGAGCACTTGTAGCATAATCGCTACTTGCAGTATAAGCTGCACTACCTAAACCATAAACTGAAACAGCGCTACCATCAACTTTAATAGTACCATTTGAAGTTCCTGTTGTTACACTTTGAACTGCGCTATCCGCCTTAGCTCCTTGAGCTGCAGTTGCATAAGCATCTGTATTTGTATAAGCTGCAGAACCAAGTCCTTTAACGCTTACTGCAGTATAATTTGTACCATCAACAGTATATTTAATTTCACCATTATTGGCGCCTTGAGCAATTCCTTGAACTGCACTATCTGCTTTACCTAAACTAGCAGTTACTGCATCAGCTAATTTAGCACTTGTAACAGCTTTTGCACCCAACTTATCAGTAGTTACCGCACCATCTGTTAATTCAGTTGTTCCAATGCTTCCCGCAACAATTGTAGCACTAATAACATTACTATTACTAATTGCTAATTGAACTTGAGTTGCGTTTGGTTCAGCAGTATAAATATCTACTAAATCTTTAACCCCAATATAAATTGTATCACTAGTTGCATTAGCAATAACTAATTTAATATATTTTCCAGCATCTGCCGCACTTGGTGTTCCTGTTGGTTTAATTTTACTTGTTACATCTGTGCTACCATCCCATAATTTATCATCATGGTATGTAATATCAACAACAGAACCACTTGATACCACCATATCTTTAGGAATATCAATATTAGCATTTAACCCTGTTTCAGATTGAACAATATTATATCTTTTTGAATAAGGGTCGCTTGAACCACCACTTGTTTCAGTTACAGTAACAGTATAATTAGTTGCCGCAGGCACACTTACATAAAGACCTTCTTCACCAGAGTCAGTTTGTAAAGTAATATTGTTACCAGTTTTTGCAGAAATTTTTACACCAACTTGATTATTATTTGTAACAACAATTGAATTATCCTTAGCAACAACTTCAGTTAAGAAATTACCATCTTTGTTAGATAACTCAATTTCACCTAAATAAAATTTTTCAGTATCTGTTATATAATAGAAATAATCACTATTTTTTGTTAATTGACTATATTGATCTGCAGTACACTTATAAAATTTTATCATAATTCTTCCTTCCTTTCTAACCCTAAGCTAAGTCTTCCCATGAGGCCCCGCCCACGCAATCATAACTATGAGTTAATTCATTTCAACGATATATGGCAGTGTCTTCGACATATAAGGTTTCATTTTCACCTGTAACTGGAAGTCCACTGTCAGAGAATACTAAATTGGATCTTTGTCCGGTCATTTGTGTCCATAAACCATTGTAATAATTTCATAAAGCATTTTCTTTTCTAACGTAATAAAAACCGTCGATTGGAGAAGAAAGACTTTGTCGAGTATTTTCATCTACAATAGTCATAATGGCAGCATATGTTGTTCTTTTAACATCTGTATCTAAGTATATTACTCTATCATCCGTTGTAAATATTAATTGACCTGGTTTAAGACCGATTTTATCTAGCTTGTCGGATGTAGTGGCAATAAATTTCATTATTATTTTATTATTAGCCATATTCGTATCCTCCTTCTGAATATATACTAAAAATAGCATAATCTTATTTTTCGCTTTTGACCATAATAAAACAAATAAAAAAAAGATTAGTTTATACAAAACTAATCTTCTTTTATTTCCTCTACAGGAATTTCTTCTTGAACAGGTTGTTCTTCAACATTAACTTCAACTTCAGGTTGAATTTCTTCAGCTTCATCTCTTTCAATTAATTCTTCTTCCATATCAACTTCTGGTAATCCAGCTACTGAAGTTAAAATAGATAAAATAGCTGCTAATGCACTTGTTCCAAGTACTGTTAACCAACTAACTTCATTAATTGCTACACCAGCTGGAATCATAGCTAAAGCTGTTTGCGCAAAAGTCTTAAGAGCTCTAACCAATGCACGTCTTAACCATACTTTAAAATTTGTTCTCATACTATTCTTTTTCCTCCTCTTTTTCTTCGACTATTTCAGTCTCTTCTTCTTGTTCTTTCCCTTCTTTTTTAGCCTCTTCACAGAATTCTTTATATTCTGCTTCAACTTGTTTATTATATAAATTTTCAATATCTTTAAAAATAGACTTTAATACATAATAAATTTCTCCGACTTGTAATCCAGACATATTAATATCTCTAATTATTGAAGAATTAAAATTGTCTATTTTTAAAGATGGCTTTCTAATATCCTCTTCCATTATTATTCCTTTTACCTCCTTTTAATGAGATTCTTTTGCAACAAGAACTCCATATTTAAATCTCATAATATAATAACTATATTCAGACTGGTCTCAAGCTTGAATATAAAATGTAGTTGATGGACCAACGGCCTCTCCATCCATTTGTAACTTTCCACATTCTCCTATTCCATGACCATGTAAAGCAATACCAAAACTTCCTACGTTTAATCCTGAAACATATGGATGATCTGTATATTCTCCTAAAGATAAAGTTCCACCTCCAGACGTTTTTGCAATTAAACGACCAGAAGTATTAACTTCAAAACGAGATCCAAGTTTAAAACTTCCACCAGTAATAGTAATATTTGATGCAGTTACTGCCCCACCTTTTGTAACCCTAAAAGGACATCCACTATAATCACTATGAGAATTTCCTCCTGCTGCAAAAACGTAGGTAGTATTGCTTGATGGAGCTTGAACGACTGCAACACCAGTATTTGAATCACCAGCATAGATCTTTCCAGATGTAATAGTTCATCCACCAATTTTACCACTATCCGCGGTAATTTTACCGTCTATATTTGCATTACTTGCATACAATGCTCCAGCACTAGTTACTTCAAACTTAGCATGGTAATCTGTACTCGACGACGTTCCATAATTATTTCTTGAACCTAATCCAATACCAGTTGTACCAATATAAACACCGGATTCATTATTATCTCCAATTCCAGTCTTTGTATTATACAATGCAGTGTTTCCAATTGTTCAACCATTAGAACCATTACCAATATAGCCAGATTTAGCTGTCATTAATCCAGCTGTAGTTACGCTAAAATTACTTCCAATACTAAAGCTTCCCCCTGTAACAGTAATATTAGATGTTGTAACCGCCCCACTAGTTGTTACTTCAAAAGGGCTATGTCCAGAACTATAAGCCCCAAAAGCAATTCCATCAGTACCAATATAAAATCCTGAATTAGTAGAATTAAAAGTAGTTTTTGAACCAGAATGAATATTACTTTCATTTCCATTAGTTCCTATTGTAATTTTATTAGAACCATTACCAAATGTTCCACTAGTTGCATTAATAGCACCACTAATTGTAGCACTTTTTGCAGTTAAAGCTCCTGCAGTTGTTACCTGAAAAGCACTTGTTCCATCCGCAACCGCACCTAACGCAATTCCATTTGTTCCTATATAAAAACCTGACGCATTAGTATTAAAATTAGATTTACCATAATAAATAGCACTATTTGAAGTATTATTTGTTCCTATTGTAATTTTATTTGTGCCATTACCAAAAGTTCCACTAGTCGCATTAACAGTACCAGTAATTGAAGCTTCAGTTGCTGTCAACGCTCCAGTATTAGATACTTTAAATGTATTATTAATATTAAGTGAACCACCAGTAATTGTAATATTTGATGCAGTTACAGCTCCTGCTGAAGAAACTTTAAATTTATCAGCTAAACTTAAACCCGATGTTCCAAAATATAATCCATTAGCATTTCCATAATTCTGATTACCATATCAAATGCTAGTATCAGTAATATTTCAAGGTCCAATTTTACTACCGGCCTTTGCAGTTAATGTACCTTCAATAGTAGCCTTAGTAGCGGTTATTTCTCCGCCATAATTAACTCTAAATGGTGCATTTGCACTTGTAGAATCTCCAGCTCAAAAAGCTATTTTACTATTTTGTTGAGCTGTTGTATTGCCACTATTATCTGAACTAATTCCAACCTTTCCTTTATATAATTTAGTTGGATTAATTGTTCAACCTGCAATAGAACCAGATGTTGAAGTTAGCGCTCCTCCGTTAGTAACACTAAATGGAGCACTTTGAGTTGTAGAGCTATATCCAAGAGCAAATCCATTGCTACCAATATAAAAACCACTATTAGTTGAAGTAAAACTAGACTTACCGTTTGAATAAATAGTTCCATCTGTACCGTTCAACACAACTCCTTGTGAAGATAATAATTCTTTACCATTTGATGTAGAAAGCGTTCATCCAGCTATATTTCCTCCACCTTTTGCGGTAATATTTCCATTTAAATCTACTTTAAATTTTCCACTACCAAATCTAATTTCAGGTTTGGCTAAATCAATAATCATTCCTGAACCTTTTTCATTACTGCTTGTATAATTAATTGGTAAACCAACATTATCATCATCAGTGTGATAACTTTTTCAAAAATTATTACTATAAAGCAAAGCATTATTTGTTTGCGGATCTATAATAATTTGTCCACTATTTCCGCCTTTACCAAAAATAGCAGAACCATTTTTACTATTTAAAAATAAACTTCTAACTCCCTTATGATATCCTATTAATCCCACATCTTGTGCGGTTCTTCCTCTTTCCCGAACAGCACCCATATAAACACCAGTAAAAGTTCCATCAGATTCCTTTAAGCCTGCCCCTGCTTGTGGGGTTAAAATTCTACCAGCATCATTATCTATTGTAATTGAATTTCCATCTCAACTTTCAATTCCTGCCAAGCCATGTCTATTTAAATAAAAATGAACAGGAATATAAATCTTTGCAATTTCTGTATTATTTTTATCTTTAATTTTAACTTCTATTGCGTCGGTTAAGCATTCTCCATTATAATCATCCTTTGGAAAGTAAATTTTTGAATTTCCTGCTGAACTATCTTTAGCAATTAAATGTTTATCAGCAATTCAAGAATTCCCGCTTCTAATCCTACCATAAGTAAGTCATGAATAACTTACTCTATAATCATTAGATACGGTAGAAACGTCTTCTGTAAAACCATTTATAACTCTTGTTACTTGTAATGTAAATGGTTCTGCATCATCATACACAGGATTGCGACCATCGCTTGAATAACATACATATCTAAATCCAGTATTTTTAATTAATTTAACCCCATAGTTAGCAGACGTTTCCGCAGTAATCATTGGTATTGTACAATAATAATTAATTCCTTGATAAGTTACAATTCCTTGAATAATATTTGCAGGCTGATCAGTTTTATATCCAGCATAACTAAATTCATATTTATTATCATTTGTTTTTGTAATTGTAATAGAAGAACTATCTTCTCTTGCGCTTGTTCCATCAAGATTATTATATTTATTTTTTAATACTCTTCATTCAACTGCAAAACTACCACTGCTATCAGTGCCGTCAAATATTTTTTGTCCATTTTCTCATAATTGAATTTTAAACCATTTTTTTGCAGTTGCTGCAGTATAATTTAAATTTCCATTTAAAATCATTGGATAATCATTAAAATTATTATTATTTGTATTTGGAACTATTTTACAAATGATATCACTACCATTTGTTCCTGGTTCACCTTGCTTCACAAATACAAAATTAGTTTTTGCTTCTAAAGTTAAATCTTTATATTTAACCGTTAATTTAATATCATTATTTGTTTTATTAATATTATATTCATCCGCAATTCCATAATTTAAAGTTAAATTATTAGAACTTTCCCCAACTAACAATGTATTTTCTGTTGGAACCTCTCACTGAACATCACATTCTTCTAAAACAATATCACTTAAAAGATAACCTAAATTATCTGTAATTGTAAATGTTAATGGTTCAATAGTAATTGGTCTTTCTAATGAACTATTAACAGGAGAAACTCCTAAGTCATCATAAGTAAATACTTGAGTTCCATTAATAATATTTAAAACATATTCGCCTTCAGTCAATAGTCTATTATGAAGTGTAATTGCGGCGGTACCTACAACTAAATCTTGTTTTTTAACTAAACATTTAAAAGTTGTATAATTAGTAACCTGACGCATATCTATATTAATAAGTTTATTTTTTTCAACTCTTTGAATATCATCATATTTATCTATAATTACTTGAAGCGCGTCCAAATCTGCTTGAACAGCCGCAGGCATTATTTCTTCAGTTGCAATCTTTGCTTGTATTAAGTCACGATCTGCAATTGCTTCATTATATTCAATATTTTCATCATAAGTTTCTGATAATTCAGTTACTGTACCATTAACATCAACCATACTTCATGAATAAGTATAATCTTCTAAATTTTCTTCTTTATCAACATAACAAGTTAATGTTGGTCTTCCATTATCAAAATAAAATTGAGCGCCTAGGTCACTTAAAATAGCAAGCTCTGCACCTTCCGCATAAACATATACTGAAATATCATTTTCTGCCAATATTTCACTATTTTTAACAGCTATACATTTTATATTAGTACATTCACTTACGCATTCAGCTTTTGTTATTGAATATTGAGTATTATTTGTAATCCACATTCTAGTTTCATCATCAACCTCAGTATATTCGTTAACACATTCTCAACCTTCACCTGCATAATTTACGTATTCAATACTATCAGTTTTAATATCTCCATTTTCTTTAAACCAATAATATTCTATTTCTGGATTGTCTATTACTTTATTAGCAATTTTTAAACTGCTTTCAATAGTAACCGTATCAGTTTCTAAACTAATATCATTAAAATAACCTTTATCCAATTTATTTAAAATTAAATTATAATCAGTACTTTCTGATAAGTCAATCAATCCATATAATTCCAAATCTTTAACCAATATATCATCATATTGCAAAGATGCATCATCTAAATTATATGGGAAATTTTTTGCAAATAAATAAATTCCTTTTACATCTACAAAATTCTCATTATTAATTTCAAATATTTCAACTTGTCTAGTAAAATCACTTTGACTATAAGGTGAACCAGACATTTTATTTATATCTAAAACATAATTTTTTTCAATTAATTCGCCTGTAATATTATCAGTAAATTCCATTTCAAAAACAAGTCCAAAATTACCTTTTTTTTGTTGCTCATCTGATAACATTGTTTTAAACTTACCACCGCATAAAATTAAATTAGTATCGGCAATAGATTCGGCAAATGTAATTACATCAAAATTAATATCATTAACGCCATCATCTTGTTCGCTGTTTTTTCTTTTATATAAATATCTTTTATCCTCTGCTTTATAAGAACACACTCCAAATTCCTGAGTTGCAGCAATCGCATTTCCGCCATTCATTTCATATCATTCATCTTCATCTAAAACCAATTTTTGTTCTGTTGTTTCTTTATCAACGGTATCAAGAATTATTTTAGTTTGATTAAAATCACCATTAGGAATTGTTACATATACTAGAGTTCCTTCAGAGTATTTAATATTTATATTACTAGAATAAACTTCAATATCGCTATCTTGATATCTAGCTCTATATTTACCAATAGCTTCATCTTCTAATGATAAAATAGTCGCTTGAATAGTTTTATCATATCCAGCTTTATTAACAGCATTATCTACCATTGTTTCAATAGCATCAAGAATTTGATTTTCATAATTAACACTACTCATTGAAACATCTCTCCTTTTTTCTCAATTTTTATTCTTCCTTTAAGAATTATTAAAAGTATCTTAATAAAATTATTTATATTAGACCAAATAAAAATAACTCCTTTCATTTTAGAAAGGAGTTATTTATCCGTTTTAAAAATTATCTATTAGTTCAAATCCGTTGACTTGCGGCATTAACTAAATTATTTAATGCTTCTTCAATTTCCGCTGCATTGCGTACATTAGGGAATGTAGCATCAATATGAACATCTTGTTCTAATAAAGCTGCTCCAGAACCATTATTTGTATAACCGGGTGCACTAGCATTACTTAATCTAGCTAACATTTCAGTTCCAAGTGTTCCTGAAAGATTTCTCATAATAGAAACTGCATTTAACATATTTTTAGTATCAGTTTGATTTAATACTAATTCTTTTTGATGCAATATTGCAAGTCTTCCATCATTATTTCAATCTCCTGTATAACCACCTGTTGCATAAGCTTTTAATCCTAATGTTTGAGTAGTTGTTCTTAGTGGAGATTGATAACTATTTGACGATCCGCCTACTGCACTAAGTACCGCGGAAGCACCTTTTGTTACTGCCTCTGCAACAGAAGAAAGAACACTTTTTTTACTTCAATTTGCCGTAACTGTTTCTGATTTTTTAGGAGTGTAAGTATAAGATGATGTACGTCCAACAGTCATTCCTAGTGAAGGAACTCCTCAACCATTAAATTGATAACCTGAACGACTTGCATATGGAAGTGTAACTGAACTACCTTCTGTAACTTTTTTAGTTTCTTTTTTTCCATCATAATTATAATCTAGTGTAATTGTATAAGTTGTTTTTGCTTTGGTTCCACCACCAGAAGTTTTTCCTCCAGATCCACTACTACTACTTCCACCACTAGAGGATTTACCACTTGAACTAGAACTACTAGAACTACTTGATGCAGTAGCTTTTGCAGTTGTCGTAGCAGCTGCCTTAGCACTTGCTTCTGCCGCAGCATTTTGAGAAGTTCTTAATTTTTCAGACGCTTCATAGGCTTTTTGTTGCATTTCAAGTTCTTTAGAATAATAATTATAAGCTTCTTCAGCCGCCTTCTTAGCAGCTTCCGCTTCTTTCTTATGAGCTTCAATTAAATTTAATACTTTTTTATAACAATTATCAACAGCAGTAAGTTCTTTCCCGTATTCATCAATTAATTTTTGATTATCCTCAACTAATTTTTCTGTTTTAACAATTGCTTCATCTGTACCCTTTTTAACCGTTTCAAGAGTAATTCCAGAAGATTTTTCAAGAGCAACAATATCTTTATCATATTGCTCTTCAGCATCTTTCATTTTTACTCAGCCATCGTAAACAGCTCCGGCAAAACCTCCAGTATTATCTTTATTTTCTCCAGAAAAAGATTGAACCATACGATCAACAGCCTCAGTAAATGGAACTTCCATTCCATCAATATTAGTTGATCATGATGTATTCATTTGCTGACCAGTAGTATCTACAGTTGTTTTTACTAAACCAAGCTGTTCTTTAACTGAAGTCATTCCACCCTTACCATCAGAACCACTTGCAAAATATTGAACCATTTCAGCAATACCGGTTTCTCATGTTGGAATTAAACTAGTTAAAATAATTTCTTCTTCCGCATCAGTATATTTTTTAAATATATTAACACCACTTATTTCATCTGAACCATTTAATAATCTATCTATATCAGTTAATGCAGATTCATGTAAATTATATCTCGCAACTTGAAAATCATATTCATTACGCTCCATTAATTCATTATATTGTTCTTGAATTAATTTTTCTCTTTCTGCTCTTAATTCTGGATCATTAATCAATGCAGCGTCTGCCATTTTTTGTTGATATTCTTCTCAATCCGCATAAGCTTGATTTAATACTTCATTATATCTTTCTTTATCGAAATTATACAAACTATTATATAGATCTTCTAATTGTTCTCTTGCCCCATTAATTTCTTCTTCATTAGCTGTATATTGATAACGATAATTTCCTTGAGTATCTCTTCTTAAACGCATTTGAGATTTATTATTTCTTGCATCCTCAAGTGCCATTCTTGCCAATTCAATTTCATAAAGTTTATTAGCTCTATCAACTTGATATTGAGAAAGCTCATCTTGTTGTTTCAATGCAAGAATTTGTTGATCCATAATCTTTTTCAACTTTTGTTGATTTGCAACACTGCTGCTTTTATTAATTGCATCTGTATATTTCTTTTCCAGTTGTCTTATTGCATAAGTTCTATTTATAGTATCTAAATATCTATCAGCATTTTTATTAACTAAATCTCATTCGGTTTTTATATACTCTAAACCTTTACCACCAGTAATTTTATTATTTAATTCTTTAAATGCTGCTTGAACAGAATTCTTTAATGCGGCGGCCGCATCTTGTAAACTTTCTATAAATTTAGAACGAAGTTTATCAGTTGCCTCAATCCAATTATTAACAGCTTTATCATATTCTTCTGTTCCCGCTTCATAAGAATCCATTCTTTTGCGCCAGAATTCTTCTTCAAGTCTTAACATATTTAATTGTTGTTCATTATTTTCTTGTTGTTGTCTATAAAATTTTTCTAATTTCGCATAAGAATCTTCACCATAATATAATTGAATCATTTTCATATCATGATTAATTAAATTAGTAATAGTTTCATATTTTTTAATTTGCTCATCAAATTTTTCTTGAACACGATCTATTTCATTAAGAAGAGATTCATGCATTTCCTTACGGAGATCATCTAAATCTGTCATAGATTGCATCAATTGAGTATAATAATTTTTTAAATCCTCTAATGCTTGAGTTCTATTATCTCCATAAACATTAGCTTCTCCAGCATCCATCCTATAAAGTTCACCAAGAACTTCATTAACATGTTTTGATGCTATTTGTATATCTCCTCTATTATTATTATTGTAATAAGTTGAAAAATCTTGAAGTCTAGCTCGTGCATTACCAAGAATATCATTTTCATTTATTCCATCAATAATACGTTTTTTCCAAGCATTTCAATCTCTTGTTGCTTGATTCAAATCAAGTGTAACTGTGATTTCTAAATTAAATTTTTGAACATTTAACTCAATTTGTTTATCAATAGCATCTTGAATAGATTGTTGTAATTGTGGTATAAAGTCAGATACTAATTCATCATATCTATCTATATTAGTTTTAAATTTATCAAAATTTTTCTTAGCTGTTTCAACAGTTGTTTTATAATTTTCCTGTTGAGCTTTTGACATTTTATTATATTTATCAATTAAACTATTTACATAATTTTCTTGAGCCTTAATAGCCTCAGAATAATTACTAATAGTACCATCTGAATTAAATTTAACTCCTTGTGCAGCAAGTTTTTCCGCTAATTCTGCTTGTTCACCGTTAGCAATTTTTAATTTTTCAGTATAATTATCAATTTGTATATTTAACAATGACCATTGCTTAGTTAAATTTTCAATTAATTTACTACCAACTAATTTTTCTTGTTGAGATTGTACTTTTTTTAATGAATTATCAACTTTTGTAATTTGTGTATTAACTTTATGATATCTATCAATATCAGTTTCAACACGTTCCATCTTATCAGGTTTACTACTTGATCCACTACCAGATTTTTTACTAGAACTTGAAGACGGACTAAAATTAGTCTTGGCGGCAGCTCCTTTGGTTATTTTAGCTTCCTTGCCAAGAGTATAAAAATCACTAGTTAAATTTTCAACAGTTTCTTCCCATGAAAGACTACCATCAATTTGTTCTCCAGTATAAGGATTGGTTCCTGTTAAAGTGTGCCTTTGAGTTGTTTTAGAACCAGGAATAGTATTCTTTTTAACTTCAACAGGCTCAATATCATCAACTTCATATTTAATATGATTGGCGTCTAAGAATTTAATTAACTCATCATATGTCATATGTGCGTTAGAAATATATTCCCTAAATCTAGTAAAATTATCTCCTTTTATTAGATCATCTTCATTTAAGCTTGTAATACTTTTCTTTAAATCTTCAATAGCTTCATTGGTTAAAGTACTTGTTTTTAATACCTGAGCACGCCATTGATCTCACATATTATCAAGACTAAGTTTTTCTAATTCTTGATAAGCAGCCTCTGCTTCTTTTTTAGTTCCTGTAAATAATTTTTTAATATTGTTTAATACTTTTGGATCTTTTAATTGACTATTATTTAAAGTAATACCCATTTTTTCTAAGTCATCAATAATTTCCCCAACAGCATCAGCAACATCATAACTAATATCTTCGCCTTTTTTTAATGCCTTTGTATAAGCATTCCAAGCGTCTTTATTATCTTCAAATACTTTTCTTCCAGCATTATAATTTTTATTAAATTCATATGCTTGGGCAGCTGCACTTGCCGCAGATTTAGTATATTCTATTGTGCTTTTTGAAGCATTTTGCAATGCGGTATCATAAACTTTTAATGCATTTTTAGAAATACCTAATTGAGTAGCTTGATCTGCTATTTCTTCATTATATCGTTTTAAATCTTCTGCAGCTCTAACCTCTTCAGAAGATTGAGCTTTTAATTTTTCAAAATATTCATCGCTTAAATGCATAAATGAACTAAATGATCCACCTAATTCATCATAAGCAGCTTTTAAAGCATCAATTTCTTCAGGTCTCATTGATGAAAAATTATATTGATCTGATTGTCCAGTTGAAATTGCGATTGCAGCTTCTGTTACATAATCTTTAGAATCAGAGCCGAGTTTTCCAATTGCTTCAGTATTTTTAATTTTTTGAACATGTTTAAGAGTATTTTTTATTGATTCTTCAGTTTGTTGTCCTATTGATCAGCCTTGAATAGCCTCTCTATAACTAACATCTTCAATATTTACCTTGTTTCCATTTTCATTAGTTCATTCTTCTGATTTTTGGTTATAATTTCAACCTAATTTTTCTTTAGCATAATAAGCTTTTA
>Ga0265301_10003179_pt1 | contig 17669 bp, 14 predicted proteins | sample AusTroGonzalo_MG_2_FD_193488 | JGI IMG/M metagenome (GOLD analysis project Ga0265301, IMG submission 193488) | Bovine rumen microbial communities from tropical cattle in Woodstock, Queensland, Australia - Gonzalo_04 | ecosystem: Host-associated > Mammals > Digestive system > Stomach > Rumen ... | reverse complement strand
GATCTACAATATCACCGAGAGCGCCTACTTCGACGATGACCCGCAATGGGTGTTAGATGGCAATGCAATTATTTATAACTCAGATAGATATGGTATGCGTTCTCATGCCTCTTGGGGCAGCCAAAGGGATGCCTTCATCGCTTTCTTGAATCAGGATGCTTACGATAGGTTCCGCCTGAACAAAGAGGAATATGCCTTGCTGAAAGAGACGGAGAAAGGCGGCAAGGATAAGCCGAAAGACGAGCCGAAAAATGATGAGGGCAAGGATAAAAAGAAGGGTAAGGATGACGAGAAGAAAGAAGAAAAACCCAAGGAAACCAAGCAGATTGAGGTCGACTTGGAGCATTTGCAAGACCGCATCATCCGCCTGACTCCGATGTCATCGAACCTGAGCGGCATGGCACTCTCTAGTGATGGCGAGAAGCTCTATTTCATGACTTCGTTCGAGAAGGGCTACGACCTTTGGGAGATGGATGTACGCGAGAAGTCGATGAAAATCACGAAGAAGATGGGACAAGGTGGTGCGCGTCTGTTGATGAAAGGCGACAATCTTTATGTGCTCTCTGGAGGCAACCTTCAGAAACTCGACAAAGGCGGCAAGTCGACATCGATTAAGTACGACGCCACCATGGAACTCAACCTCGCCGAGGAGCGCGAATACATGTTCAATCATGTTTTCCTGCAAATCGAGAAGCGTTTCTTCATGAAAGATCACCACGGCGTGGACATCGCGATGATGAAAGAATCCTACCAGCCTTTCTTGGCGCATATCAACAACAATTACGATTTCTCGGAGATGCTCAGCGAGATTCTCGGTGAACTGAATGTGTCGCACACGGGTTCGGGCTACCGCCCCTCAAGCAAAGGCGATGCTACGGCAGAATTCGGCGTGCTTTTGGACCTCGATTACAAGGGTGACGGCCTGAAGATTGCTGAGGTGGTGGAAGGCGGTCCTTTCGACAAGAACAACTCGAAAGTGAAGGCGGGTTGCATCATCGAAAAGATTGATGGCGTAGAGATTACGAAAGGCATGGACTACTATCCGCTGCTCAACAACAAACGCGGCAAGACCGTGCTGGTGACCCTCAAAGACGGTGGCAAGACCTGGGAAGAGACTGTGAAACCCATCAGCCACAGCACAATGAACGATTTGCTTTACGAGCGTTGGGTGAAGCACAACGAGGAGGTCGTGACGAAGCTTTCCAATGGGCGTTTGGGCTATGTCCACATCAAGAGCATGGGCGATGCCAGCTACCGTGATGTGTATTCCCAAATCCTCGGCAAGTATAACCTCTGCGATGGCATCGTCATCGATACGCGTTTCAACGGTGGCGGTCGTCTGCACGAGGACATCGAAATCCTCTTCAGCGGCGAGAAATACCTTGAACAAGTCATCAACGACAGCGTGGCCTGCGTGATGCCTTCGCGACGCTACAACAAGCCGTCCATCATGATTGTCGGCGAGGCCAACTATAGCAACGCCCACGGCACACCTTGGGTCTACAAATACAAGAAGATGGGCAGCATCGTCGGCATGCCCGTACCTGGCACCATGTCGAGTGTGACCTGGGAGACATTGCAAGACCCGTCCTTGTATTTCGGCCTGCCCGTGGTGGGCTACCGTACGGAGCAAGGCAATTGGTTGGAAAACATCCAGTTGGAGCCTGATTTCAAAGTGCGCAATACACCTGAGAAGATGGCTGAAGGCGTCGATGAACAGCTGGAGGCTGCCGTCAAGGAACTACTGAATGAGCTGAAGGATTTCCATTATTGGGGGAAGTAGTAGTCCCGTAGGGACGACAGATAATAGGCAGGTGATGTGAATCCCTGCAAAAATCGCCGGATGGCGAAATGTGGTATAATTAATTCGTGTAATTTGCGTTATCAGAATAAAAACAAACCGTTATGCGTCCATGGATTATTGCAATAGTAATGGCTCTGTTCTGCCTCAGCAGGGTTTCGGCTCAGTCCGTGGAGCCTGAGGACGGCTATTACCGAGTGAATTATTCGTGGGATTACAAGGACGTGCAGTGGTCGTTTTCGGTGGGTGTCCCCGAGGCTATCTATGATTATTATCGGGGTCGGACGCATGATAACGACGATTTGATGCATTTTGTGTTGTCGGAGCACCACCGCGATTATATCCGCGAGATTGTCAAGTCGTTTCGCACGGGCGGTGAGGAATGGGGCCTGTCCGACATGGACAATTTGTTCAACGTGGTCGCTTTTGTGCAGTCGTTGCAGTATGTCACTGATGAGGCGTCAAAGGGTGTGGAGGATTATGTCCGTTACCCAATCGAGACCTTGGTGGATGGCGTTGGCGACTGTGAGGATGTGGTCATCTTGGCTGCATCCCTCCTTCATGAAATGGGCTACAGCGTGATTTTGTTGTCGTTGCCCGAGCATTTGGCTTTGGGCATTAAATATGATCCGAAATACCGTGGGACATATTACAAGTATGAGGGCGAAAAATACTATTATCTTGAGATGACAAGTCCGGGCTGGGAGCTCGGTCAGGTTCCTCCATCGATTGAAAAAAAATGCGCGAAATTGATACCTTTGGTCGACCGCCCCGCGGTTCAATTGGGAAGGTGCGGCTATTGGCATGATGAGTATTTCGCTTTTGCGGACCGTGTCGATTTCGAGATTATCTGTGAGGTTGAGAACAAAGGCCCGGGTGCAACCCAAGGACTTTCCATCCAAGTGGTGGTCAAGACTGATGCTAAAGCTAGAGAGACTTTTGCAAACCAGACCTTTAACTTGGAGGATCTCCCCGAAGCGGGTCAGGCCACTTTCAGGCTGAAGTTGCCCGTGACTCGTCCTGCAAATGGTGTGATCGTCATTCGCCTCAAAGGACAGAATTTCGATACGGACACCTTCGTCCTTGAAGGGCTGGAATTGAAGTAAAAGGCTTATTCCACCATGATTTCATCCATGAAGATCCAGGAGTCGTAGCCTGCTCCAGGCAGACCCTCGGGCAGTTTGCCGGGGTTCTTCACCACGATGCGCAGGAAACGTGTGGAGAGGTTGGTCGTCTCGAAGCGTTCGCGGAAGGTGTGGTTGCCCGTCAGGGGTGTTTCGGTCATGAGGTCAAAGGTCTTGTAGGGCTTGTAGTTCTTGCCGTCGTTGGAGGTGTAGACTTCCACCACATCGGGCCGCAGGATCCAATCGTGGGCATTGACCAAGAACCCGATATTCAGCGCGTTGATTTTCTGGTATTTGCCGAAGTCAAGCTCAAGGTCAGCATCAATGCCGTAGAAGCCTTGCCAATGGCCATCCTGGTAATTATTGCTGCCGAGGCTGCCGTCGACGAGGGCGTTGTCACCACCGCCTGAGTATTCGGGACGGTAGTTGCCCGGCGGACTGTTGAGTTGCTTCAGTTTGCCCATGCCCTTGTGGTAGCAAAAATAACGCTCGGCACGTTCGCTTTTGCCCAAGACATCGCAGCAAGCCGCCTTCACGAGACAAGGCCGCTCCAAAACAATGGGATGATGGTAGACGGAGTCGTTTGCTGTAACATCCTTTCCATCAAGGGTATAGTGGATGGATTTGTCGCCGAAAATTGTTTTCAATGCCACTGCCGCATTGCCGTTTTCGTCGGTTGTAGGTTCAATGAAAGGCTGGTATTCAAGCTGTTGCAGTTCGCAAGCAATGTCATCGTACTTCTTCATGTTGACATCCAGCCAATACGGACGGCTTTCAAAGTTCCACACCTTGACATACTCAAGTTTCAGGTCGTGGAGCGAAGTTGTCAGCTCCTGAAGCATCTTTCTGCTTTCGGTGGCGTTGGCCTCGGTTGGGTCGTTGTAGGTGTGGTAGAGTTGGCAGCGGGTGAGGTTGCGCTTGGCACACCACTGCATGCGATGCACGGCGTATAAGGCGTTGTCGAACAGCTCGACGTTCTGTTTGACCTGTTTTCTGTCGTTCTCCAGATTTTTCTCAAGCGCGGAAAGAGATACAAAGGCCCGTTGGCTCACGCCTTTGATGGAGTCGCTGACGAGGGCAGGATAAAAAGATGTCAAGGACTCAGTCATGGCGGTGAACATCCCGATGCCGTCGATTTTGGTCCATTCCGAAAGCTCGTCAAGATGCTGGCAGATGTCCTCTGAGAGGCTACCCAAAAGATGGGTCGTGAAGTTGAACTCGGTGTCGCGTGTTTGTTTCGTTGTGGCATTCCAACTCGTCTCTGCACCCCATGCCAAGCCAAGCAGCGCGCAGTTGGTCAGCGACTCGCCGAAGTCGTCCCAGCAGGTGTTGATGACGCCGAGGGCGCCGTTTTTGTAGCCGTCGCGACAAAGGTTGGCGATGTTGGCCTTGAATTCGTAATGCTTGGGCCAGACCCTTTCAGAGAGGCTTACACCAGGGGCTACAAAGAAGTTCCGTCCCGATTTGACGTAAGGTTTCAGGAAATCATCAAAGCTGTTGATGCCTACATAACTCCAAGCGATAAGAGAAATGTCTTTGTCCAGGTTGTCCAAGATTTCTGGGTGCTGGTCGGCGATGTCACCCCACATCATCACGCGCTTGCGGTAAGGGCGCAGCATACGATTAACGCGGTTGATATGCTGGTAATAGGCTGTGGCTTGGCCTACCGAATCCACATACGCTTTGGCATGGCCTTGACCGAGGCTCTCGGTCTCGTCGCAGTTGATGTTGAAATAGGGCGACTTATAGGCTCTCGCCACCTCGCGGAGATGGTCTTCGAGAAACTTGTAGGTCTCTTCCTTGGCGGGGTTGAGGTTCCATTTCGTGTCAGCCAGATCGCTGTAGAAGGGATTACAGAGAATCTCCTCAAAATGCCCAAAACATTGTTGGTTGCCGATGATTTGGATGTAATACGGTCGACAGAAGTCCTCCAACTCCTTGATTTCCTCGGCGGTGAAGGCATTGATGGGGGCGATGTCGGGATGGCATTTCGTCTTGAAGGTGTGCTCGGTGTAGGGCGAGAAGGCGTTGAGCTTGCATTCGGCCATCTGCGGAATGAGACGTTTCAGGTAGTCCATGCTGACGATGGGACCGCGGCTGATGTCGTCCTGCCAGGCGCGGATCTTGAAGTTGGGCCAGTCGGTGATGGTCATGCAGGGGATGGTGATTTCGCCTTTGTTCTTGAGGAAAGAATAACGGTAGAGCTGTTTCAGGCTCTGGGTGGCATAGAAGAGTCCCGCGTTGGAGGTGGCTTCAATGCGGATGAAGTTGGGGTTGACGGTGAGGCGGTAGGCCTGGTCTTCGTTCTCGCTCACGCCGAGGTGGTCGGTCTTGATAAGCTCGATGAAGTGTTTGCCTTTGATGAGACCGCGCGTGAACAGCATTTTGTTGGGGCTAATCTGCTCCAAGTCGTTGCGCCACATCGTGACGATTTGGCTGATTTCGGCATCTGAGGCGTCGTAGGTGAGGACGACATTCTCGTCCCAAACGAACTGGCCATCAGCGGTTTTGACTTGCTGCGGGGTAGGGATGATATGGACGGTTTGCGCCGTGGCGAAAAGGCTGAAGAAGCAAAGCAGAAAGGTTATGAGTTTGGTTTTCATAGGAATGTGTTTTTCAAGGTTGTCTTAAATGCCAGAATCAAGGAATTGGAACAGCCCCATGTAGACGATGCCTTTGTCGTCGGTGTAAGAGGCAATGTCGTCGCCGGTAATGACGATTTTCTGAAAGCTGTCATCCACTTTCAATAACGGTCGGAGTTCCTGATTTCGTTTGTCTTCGTCGTCAATTTTGAAAGCAGATTGGATATAGTATTTGTCTCTTCCGTTTTGGGCAATGAAATCGATTTCATATTGGATGTATTCCATTTTCCCGTTACGCATCTCGCGACTTTCAATCAATCCGACATCAACGCTGAACCCTCTCATCCTCAGTTCATTGTAAATGATATTTTCCATGATGTGGGTGATTTCTTGTTGGCGGAAGTTCAGTTTGGCGTTGCGTAGCCCCACATCGACAGCATAGTATTTCTTGATGCTCTCGAAATACTTGTTTCCTTTGATATTGAAGCGTTTGGCGCCTTCAAAAAGGAAGGCATCTTCGAGGTAGGCAATGTAATTGGCAATGGTCTCGGAGTTGATTTTCGCTTTCTGGATGCTTTGCAACACATTGCTGATGCGGTTGGGGTTGGTCAGTGAGCCGACGGAGGAACAGAGCGCGTCGGCCAAATCCGACAGGGCTTCGCGGTTTTTCACATGGTTGCGCTCCACTACGTCATCCAAGTAGGTCTTGTTCCAAAGGCGTTGCAGATAGGCCACTTTCTGCTCGGGAGTGTGATGGTTGAGCAGTCCAGGCATGCCGCCGTAAGTGTAGTATTCTTTCCAGAGTTCGCTGATAGGCTCGGTTCGGTTGGAACGGAATTCCTTGAACGAGAGCGGATAAACCCTCACTTCGTCACCGCGACCACGGAAGATAGTGCGGATGTCAGACGACAGGAAATGCGAGTTGCTGCCAGTGATGTAGACGTCGACATTGTCTTTGGCATTCAGCCCGTTGACGATCTTCTCGAAGTCTTCCACCTCCTGCACTTCGTCGAGGATGACATAGTAATTGGCATTTGCAGCGGTGATACGGCTGTATAGGAAGTCTTTCAAAGCCTTGCGTTCGGTGAGGTCGCCGTAGATTTCCTCCTCGTCGTCCAAGTCGAAGGAAACGATGATGATGTTTTGTTCGGGCACGCCCTTGGAAAGCAGATAGTCCTTGAAAATGCGTTTCAGCAGCCACGACTTCCCGCATCGCCTTGGCCCGGTGACGATTTTCACCTCTCCATTGTCCATTCGGTCGATGAGTTTTCGGAGGTAAGTCTCGCGTTTGATGTAGGTGTTTTCCATCTTCTATCCGAAATTTTCTGCAAAATTACAATAAATTTCGGTTTTGACAATGTTTCTATCCGAAATTTACTGCAAAATTACAGTAAATTCCGATTTCAATAGGGTCTCTATCCGAAATTTAGTGCAAAACTGCAATAAATTTCAGGTAGGCATTAGAGGTTTTGTTGCTGAAGACCTGTCTCCTTCAATCGCTTAACAATATGCGTGAACAGTTTTGGTTGTGAAAACAAAAAAAGCGTGACCATTTTTGATTTGGCCGCGCTTATGCTACTAAAAGCTATTCCAAATTTTTAAAAATCAATGAAATAGTTATTACCATCATGTGCAGCATACCATTTCTTTTCGCTATTTTGCCTTAAAACGCCGTTATCACAATCTGTTTCATCAGGGTTACTGCTACATCCATAAACCCAATAATAAGCATTGCAAGCATTCTTCTTTTCCCAAATTTTGAATTGATAGACAGATTCTTTGCCATTCCTATCATACCCATGGTAGGAACCGATATATGTCCATTCATCATTTGCGCTGATTTGTGAACATACGATTTCATCATTTGTTGTCGGTGCAGCAAACGAGCTAAACACCATTGCGCCAGCCACCATTCCTGTGAGTACGGCCAATGTAATCATTATTTTCTTCATATTTCTTGTGGCGGTCTTTATCCTGTTGCCTGCAGTATGATTAATAATTGTTTTTCGGCAGCAAAATTAAACACGAACCATTCCATATCAGCATTTTCAACCTAACTCTTTTTACCACAAAAACTGAAAAATTCTACCGCAAAACCATAACCATTATTTCGTTTTTTCCCCCTCCAAATACGTTGAGCAGTCTTTGAAGAAGTCATAATTCAAAGCCTTGCAAATCTCGAAGAGCAATGGCATGGAAACCCATTGCGAGCGATAAGCCTTGTAGATGTTTTCGGGAGTGCAATGCACTTGTTTGGCAAGCCAAGTGGCCGTGCGGCCTTGTCGGGCAAGTTCGGCTTTGAGGAGTTGGCCTAAATGGAATTCGGGATTTTCTTGTGGTGTTTTCGTTTTCATGGTGCTTGGAGGTTAGGAAAGAACTTTTGCTCTTGCCAACAAGCCATGAAGAAAGGCGCTCACCTTTCGTTTGTTTGCTTATTATGTCTGAAGGCTCTGGTAAACCGTTGTGGTAATAAGCACGAAAAAGCTTGCGCCTAAATACGCAAACTTTCCGCTTACTTATTCTCCCACTTTAAAATTTACCAGATTTATCAGACAGAGAACAAGAGCGTAAAGCTCAGGGGTTATATATGTCGTTTAATTTGTTGTGTTATCGTTTGTTGAATTATTGTGTGTTAGTCTTTTGTGTATATCTATTATCTGTCTGGCCCATTCAGGCAGTTCGTTTACATATTTTTTCACGATGATGCCGTCAGAAAGGCGTAGAAGCAACGAAGCATCGGCGCGGTCAACGGAATTGTCATATAAATAAGTGCGGTCAGTCTTATCTGAAAGGAATTTGCAATTCGCGATTGACTTCTGGTAACGTGAAATAACCTTTGTGATAGGAACATCATGGCCACCTTCCATCACTCGCTTTGCAATTCTTGATGCATTAATAATAGGTGATTGGGTACACACGAAAAATAATCTGACAAAGAAACCTGCTTCTTTAGCTCTCAAAATGTAATCTACTTTGTCAGATGCTGATAGCACGGTTTCAAATATTAAACTTTGCTTTTCTTTCAGGCATTGTTCTCGCCAATCTTCGCAATATTTCACGGCTTGCATAATGGCTTCCTTGGAGTTCCAATCGCCAAACCGCTCTTGTGCAACAATGTCAGGGTTGATATATACCGAATCCTCCATCCATTCGTGATGAAGGATTTTTCCTGTAATTGAAGTTTTCCCACTGCCGTTAGGACCAGCAATTACTATCAAAACCGGTTTCCTTTCATGCAAGGTCATGCTTTCTTTCCGTACTGCTTTTTGTACAATTCCTTGATTTCGTTGAAATAGCGTTCAAGTGCCTCGTCATATTTTTGATTGGCTTCCTCCGCCACTTCCCGCATGATATATGCCAACATCTCATCCGTCGGTTCTTCCAACGAAGTCAAGCGATAGGCGTTGATTTCTTTCTCTGACATGGCTTTTTGTCTTTTTACTCTGCAAAAATAGTGTTTTTTCATAAATTGAGACCTTTTCCGCCAACAATTAAACAATTCAACACTCAACGCTTCAACAATTTCAATATCTTTGCCCCAAAATTGAAAAACTATGATTAGATTAGAAATCTGTGCCAACGGCATCAAGTCGTTGCAGAATGCGATGGACGGCTGCGCCCAGTGTGTGGAACTGTGTGAATGCCTTGAAGTGGGCGGCGTGACGCCCTCGTTCGGAACCTTGGCCAAGGCCATCGACATTTCGTTTATCCCCATGCGCGTGCTTATTCGGCCGCGACCAGGCAACTACATCTATGACGAGGAAGAAGTGGAAATGATGAAGACCGACATCATGCTTTGCAAGAAACTCGGCTTTGAGGGTGTGGTCATCGGTGCCTTGAACGACAAGGGCGAACTTGATGTTGAGACGATTAATGCTTTGATGGAGGCTGGCGAAGGACTGAAGTTCACCTTCCACCGAGCCATTGATGCCTGCGTGAAGCCGTTTAAGGCGGTCGAACAACTCATTGAACTCGGTTTCGACAAGATCCTGACCTCGGGCGGCAAGCCTACGGCCTTGGAAGGTGTCCCGATGATTGCGGAGATGCAGCTGCGGTACGGCGACAAAATCGGCATCATGCCAGGCGGCGGCATCAACCTCGGCAATGTGAAAGACATCCTCAACATGACTGGCACGGTGCATTGCCACGCCTCGCTGGCGCATTGGGTGCCGCGCTTCAATGAGAAACTCTATCCCAACCAAAAGGATGCGACTGGCGCGACGATGGTCTGGACGGAGTCGAACAAGGACTTGATTTACGAAATGGAAAAGATGCTGAATCCGTTCTGATACAGACGCGTAAGCGTCATTGCGAGGAGGAACGACGAAGCAAATCGAAGATTCAACGAAGTTAATCCAGACCACAGTAAATGCATCAAGGTGATGGCCTAGACTGCTTCGTGCCTCGCAGAAGCGCGAAGCGACGAAAAATAGGCAATCCGGTAGGTTCATAAAATTCTGCGGGTTCTGCGTGCCAAAAAACAATAAAAATCATCTCCTTTTTCCTTCGCAAACGGTTTTTTCCCTACCTTTGTCCCATAGAAACCGCTGAAAAATTATGCCAAATCGTTGTAAATCATTGATTTATAGTAAGTTACGGTGGGGGGGGTAGAATCCCGATTCCCGAATTTGGAGAATGACCTTCGGGTCGTTTCGGTGACACCTTATTATAGTATCCATTCCAACAAAGCATCCGCGACAGGGCCTTTGGGCTTGGTTGAGGGTGCTTTTTTTGTATGCTGCCGCTTTGCGTCAGACCGCCGCTTTGCGTCATTGACTCCGTCGAAATGCTCTGCATTCGGTGAAACCAATCTTCGATTTGCGAGGAGGCACGACGAAGCAATCCATGAGTGTCGCATTTTATCTGGATTGCTTCGTTCCTCGCAATGACGCGAAGCGCGTGTAGGGGCGAAGCTCGGAAATCTTTGAATCATGAATCATGAATCTTGAATCTTAAATCTTTGAATCTTTAAATCTTTAAATCTTTAAATCTTAAATTCACCTTATTGTTTAACTAAACCTAATCAAAAATGAGCAAAAACACATTCAGCCCGAAAGGGCAACGCTATGAGGCTCCCAAGGCGGAGATCATAGCAATCGAGAGCCAAGGCGTGCTTTGCGCCTCGGGCGGTGCCGCGACGGGTACGACCGGTGGCGGCGGAACAACGAACATGAACATGCAAGGCGACTACGGCTGGTAATGTTTGACATGAGACTATTTTACAATGACTTGTGACAATGACCGCTTAAACAAAGCCAAGAATCTTATACATTAAGTAAAAGCGGTCATAGTCATAGTCAATGGTCATAGTCGAAAAAGTCCCGAAGTCAGAAAGACGAAAAAGTTTAATTATGAACCATCTAACAAGAATCACTATGAAGAAAGTATCATTATTAATTGCATTGGCAGCCCTCGTCACGTTTGCCGGCTGCAAGAAAGACAAGGAAACGACGGGAACCACGCTGAAGGCTTCCATCGAGCAGAACCAAGGCGAAGGCAAGACTTCGCTCAATCCCACCGACGGTGCCATCAGTTGGACAGCGGGCGACCAGATTCTCGTCAGCAACGGCGGCACCCCCGTGCAGTTCGCCCTTAGCGGTGGGGAAGGTACCACGAATGGCACCTTCACTTATGCTGGCGAGTTTGAAATCAACGAAAACACCAAGGCCGTGTATCCCAAGGCCGACTTCGTGAGTTTCGACGGCAGCAACGTGAGCATCACCCTGCCCGACGAGCAAACCCTCACCACGCTTGGCACCTTCGCTAACGGCGCGAACCCGATGATGGGCGTTTACAACGGCGAAGGCCTCAGCTTCACCAGCCTTTGCGGCGTGTTGGGCGTGAGCCTGACGGGCAACAACGTGGCCATCACCGGCATCGAAATCGTGTCGAACACGACCACCGACAAGCTGAACGGCACCTACAGCTGCACGACAGCCAACCCCGAGTTGGCCAAGACGGGCGAGGACGGCACGAACAGCATCATGCTGAACTGCGACGCCACCCTGACCGCCGACGCGCAGGAGTTCTACTTCGTGCTGCCCGTGGGCACGTTGTCCGGTGGCTTCACGATGAACATCTATGGCGACGGCTCCGAGCTCATCTTCAGAAAGACCACGACGAAAACCAATCTTGCGGTGGAATTGAACAAGGCGAAGGTGATGAGCACGGTGAATGTCGGCCCTGAATACGTCGACCTCGGCCTGCCGAATGGTACCTTGTGGGCCACCTCCAATGTGGGCACCTTGCTCCCCGAAGCCTACGGCGACTACTTCGCCTGGGGCGAGACCACGACCAAAACCACTTACAATTGGAGCACCTACCAATACTGCAACGGCAGCAGCAGCACCCTTACCAAGTATTGCAGTACAGATAACTTAACCACCTTACAGCCTGAGGATGATGCCGCCACGGTCAATTGGGGCAGCGATTGGCGTATGCCCACCAAGGCGGAGTGGCAGGAGCTATACCAAAACACGACGCATATATGGACGACCCAGAACGGCGTGAACGGCAGACTCTTCACCGCGAGCAACGGCAACAGTCTCTTCCTGCCTGCCGCTGCCTGCATTATGGGCGATTGGAACGGCGACGCTGGCGTCTTTGGCGACTACTGGTCGAGTTCGCTCTATACGGACTACCCGGTCGAAGCGTGGTACTTCTACTTCGGTTCGGGCAACGGTTCGGGCGACTACGGTATGAGCCACTTCAACCGCAGCTACGGGAACACTGTGCGCCCTGTCCGAGAGAACAACTAACTTTTGTTCCGTTACGGGCACGGGTGAAAAAGTTGGCGGGCGGGGCGCCTGCGGCAGCAGGCTACCCAGCCCCGCTCGGCAACTTTTTCGTGGCGCATCCGTTCGGCCGCTTCGCGCGTTCCCCCTTTGTAAAGGAGGTTAGGGGGATTCTATGGTATGTTTGATTATGATTTGAGGCATTTTTATGATTGAGAGTGTTTCACGCGAAAGCGAAAAAAGCAATATCTTTGCAACGAAAAACTCCCTTTGAAATGAAAAGACTGCTTCCTCTGATTCTATTGTCACTCGCTTTTTCAGCGTGTCAACAAGTTGAAAAGCCCAACGTCGTTGCGCAACTCCTCAACCAAGGCTGGACGCTCACGGGCGACACCTTAGATATTAATATGCAGGTCGATGTTCCCTCGGTGGTGCAGCAGAGCCTCTATGAGAATGGCTTAATCCAACATCCTTATCTCGGCACGGTGGAGAACGACCTGTTTTGGATTTCCGACCATCCCTGGGACTATACATTGCGCTTTGATGTTGATAATGAATTGCTTGAAAAAGAGAATGTTGAACTTGTTTTTGAGGGCATTGATACCTATGCCAATGTCCGTCTGAATGGACAGGACTTGTTTTTTGCCGACAATCAATTCCGCGTATGGAAACATGAAGTGAAAGACTTGCTGAAAGAGAAAGACAATCTTCTGGAAGTCAACTTTATACGTTATGACAGCACCCAATTGGCTTTGTATGAGCAACATCAGCCTCGATTGCCTGAAAAATATGCTGTCTCACGAAAGGCACCTTACCAGCACGGCTGGGACTGGGCACCAAAATACAAAAATGTGGGCATCTGGAAGCCTGTGAAATTGATGGGCTGGAATGAGGCTCGGCTGGAGAATGCCTATATCACTACGCAGGCGGCCAACGAGGATAAAGCGGAATTGATGCTTCATTTGGATGTTGTCAGTGAAAGAGACATTGATTTGGAAGTCAGCGTTTCTATAGGCTCAACAATCTTGGCCAACAGATCCCTGAATCAGTCTAAGGGCAATCTACATACTATAATACCTTTTTCCATCGACAATCCAGAGCTTTGGTGGCCCAACGAAATGGGTCAACAATCGCTATATGATTTTGAGGTTGTCTTGAAGAAAGGCGATAAAGTGTTAGATACCAAGTCGTTCAAGTCGGGCATACGCACGTTTGAAATGGTCGATGAGCCTGACAGCATCGGTCATGCTTTCTATTTCAAAGTGAACGGTGTGCCGATGTATGCCAAGGGTGCCAACTATGTGCCTGAAGAAATGATTGAGACTTGGATCAATCCTGACAACACCTTGAAACTGCATAAGATGGCTAAAGAAGCGCATTTCAACATGTTGCGTGTGTGGGGCGGTGGCATCTATCCCTCCGACGACTTCTTCAACATCTGCGACTCGTTGGGAATTTTGGTTTGGGAAGACTTCATGTATGCGGGTACTATGTATCCCTACGATGATGATTTCCTTGAAAACGCCAGGATTGAGGCGGAGGAGCAGGTGAAGCGTTTGGCTTCACATCCGTCGTTGGCCTTGTGGTGTGGCGGCAACGAGATTTCGGAAGGCTACTACAATTGGGGCTGGCAGCAATCTTTGGGCTGGAGCGAGGAAGATGACCGTGCCATCAAAGCGGGTTATGACCGCTTGTTTGAAGAGATTTTACCACAAGCGGTTGCTCAATTTGACGGAACGCGCCCCTATTGGCCCAGTTCACCCTCGAAAGGCTGGGGTCGTCTCGAAAGCCTGACCGAAGGCGATGTGCATTATTGGGGCGTTTGGTGGGGCGAACAGCCCTACGAAGTCTACCGCGAGAAGGTGGGCCGTTTCAATAGCGAGTACGGCTACCAAAGCTATCCGGATTATTCGACTTTGCTGAAAATCGCGCAAGACGAGGTGTTGAGCAAGGATGCCGAGGTGATTGCGGCGCACCAAAAGCATGCAAGAGGCACGCGACAGATTGACGACTTCATTCAGCGGTATTACCCCGACATCCAGCCTAAGGACTTCGAGGAATATGTGCATCTGAGCCAACTCTCGCAAGCCTACGGCATGGAAATCGCCATTGAAGCGCACCGCACGGCGAAGCCTTACAACATGGGTACGCTCTATTGGCAACTTAACGATGCCTGGCCCGTGACTTCTTGGTCGTCTATCGATTATTATGGCAATCCAAAAGTGTTGCAAGAACGGCTGAAGACGCTCTTCGCGCCCGTGCTTTTAAGCCTTGACCAAAAAGGCTATGGCGTTTTCGTCACTTCCGACTTGCTGCGCAACATTGATGGCACACTGACGGTTTCGGTCTGTGACCTGGAAGACAAGCCTCTCTTTGAACAAAATGTGAAGGTTGAAATACTTCCTAACGAAAACCGAAAAATTGCCATAGAAGGCTTGAATGAATGTCTACGAAATGCTGATTTGACAAAGGTTTACGTGAAGTTGGAACTGACCGAAGGCGAAGATCTCACTGCCGAGCGCAAATGCCATTTTTCCGCTTTTTTTGAATGAGGGCTGTAACTTTTTCGCTGTTTCTCCGTATTACGTTTGATGACGCGAGACAGTGAGACGTGAGACACGGGACGGATTTGCCCCACGTCCTATGTCCTAAGTCCCTCGTCAAAGAAAAAGTTACGACTAACAACTAAATATATATAACAATGAAAACAAGATTGATTTTTGCAGCTTTGCTGCTGCTGACCTTTGGAACGGCTAGGGCACAAGACACGCTTACTGTGGTAAAAAGAGGTGCTGATGCGAAAAAAGTTGATACCCTTCGAGTTATTACTCCCAATATGTCTGAACTCCCTGAACTGATGCAAGAACTGGGCGTATATCTCCAAATGCTTAATGACTCGGTCGATTGGAAGAGTTTTGAGAAAGACATGGAGAAGTGGGGAACAGAAATGGAGGAGTGGGGCGGTAAAATGGAACGTTGGGGCGAAGAGTTTGAGAAAAAAAATGATAAGTCTTATAACCAACGGCCTTTGGAAAAAGATGAACCTCAAGTGCGAGGCATTCAAGTGGAAGGCTCGGGCGATGTGAAGATTACCCAAAACCCTGACCTGTTTTCGTTGGTGCGCGTCGACCAGCGCAACTCATTTTATGAGGTGGTGAACAACACCTTGATCCTCAGAGGCTCGAGCGATTATGAGGTGGCCATGCCCCAACTCGATGAGGTTATCTTGCGTTCTTCTGGGGATGTGCAAGGCAAGGGCATCATCAAAGGCGGCAATCTGAAGATTTTCGTGGCGGGTTCTGGCGACCTATGGATGAATGTGGATTATGATACCATCAACATCCAAATGAGAGGCTCGGGCGATGTTACGCTTCATGGTCAGTGCAAGGTGCTTTATGCCGAAATGTCGGGTTCGGGCGACTTGAAGGTGCAACAACTGGATGCTGCCGAATCCTATATCAACGCGACGGGTTCTGGCTCGGCGTGGACGAGCAAGTCAGGCAATGTCTTGTCCTATGAGTATCGTAAGTCATACAACAAAACCTATAATGGCCTCCTTTTTGATGCCCATTGGAACGGCTTCCAGGCTGGCTTAAACATGCTGTTTAACATGCCCATCGATGCGATGAATCCAAACAACGGTGCTCAAGGTCTGGAACTCAGACCCTTGCGTAGCTGGTACTTCGGCTTCAATATCGCCGATGTGGGCATCGCTTTCAACAAAAAACATACGGTGGGCTTGTTTACAGGCGTGGGCATCGGCTGGAACAACTTCAGTTGGAACAACAAAGTCACCGTCGAATACGACCCTGACCAGAAGGTATACAAACAGGTTCCCATTGATACAGAACAAATTGTCAAAAACACCAAACACGGCGTGCTTTATCTGGAGATGCCGCTGATGGTTGAGGTGAGACCTACGCGCCGTATGTACATCGAAGCAGGCGTGACCGGAGGCCTGCGCATCGCACAGTGGAACAGGGTGAAACTCGCCGACGGCACGCAAAACAAGCATTATTATTCCTCTCCAATTAACCGCTTCAAATTGGATGCGTCGCTCCGTGTGGGTACCAACGACATCGGCTTCTTCGCTAGCTATGGCCTGCTGCCGGTCTTTAACATGACCAACGCCAAAGTGCATCCACTTAGCTTCGGGTTCAGCATCAATTTCTGAGGATAGGTTGGGAATGAATAGAAAAATGCCGCTTTCGGGCGGCATTTTTTTATTTGTTTCTTTTGTCTTCCCAGCTCTCTTTTACTTCTTCAATGCGTTCATCAGCGCGGTAGTATGCCGACAAGGCCATGTCTGTTGCAGCTAAGTTGGCCTCTTCTTTGGCAGTGCTCAAGCCCGATGTAATCAGACTCAAGAAACTGTTGTGACGGCCCTTGGTCAAGCGGTAGATGCCTCTGCCGATGAGCGAGAGGTCGCGCTCGTCTTCTTCAAAGTCTTCGAAATTGTGCGCGTTGATTTGGGCAAGGGCAAGTTCAGTGCTCATTCTATAAGACATGAATTCAAAATCTGGCTCATCGACATGGGTCGAAGTGGGCAAGGCACTGGCCCTTAGAGGTTCCAATTGCGCCACAAGTGTTGTTTCATTTCTTTCGGGAACGGCTGACACCGCCTTCTTCTCAGTCTTTGGCTGAACGAAACGGAAAGTCCTTGGTGGCAAGGCCGGGGCTTCGCCTGCGGTGATGATGCGCTCGGGGAGGATAGGTTTCAGTTCGGCAATTGGCTCCACCGTGGGTGGCTGTTTCTCGGGCCACAAGGTGACGGTAAGCAGCAACCCGGCGGCAGCGGCTACTGAGACTATCTTGACATAGAGCGGCACGATGGTGCCTTTTTTCTTCAGGCTTTCCTTATCGGGGTGAGCGACGGTAGGGACTTCCAGATGGGGAAGTTCCTCAGTAAGCGCTTCCCAATCCAAACCTTGGGACGCGACGAAAGCTTTCAGTTGTTTCGTCTCGTCTGCGCTGAGGTTGCCTTCCATGTAATCCAGGAGGTAGGCCTCGTAGTTGTCGGTAGTGATGTTCGTGTTCATGGCGCTATGTCGATGAGGTTGTCGATGCTTTTTAGTTTGTTTTTCAACGCGGTGCGGGCGCGGAAGATGTTGACTTTCACCTGTGTCTCGCTCATGCCCGTGATGTCCCCGATCTCTTGGTAGCTGTAGCCTTCGTAGTCGCGCAGCAGCACGGCGTTGCGCTGTGCTTCTGGCAGGGTGGCCAAAGCCTTTTGCAGGATGTTGTTGACATCGGGGTAGGGGATGCCTTTGGGGTCGGCGAGGGTGGCGATTTCCTCGAGGTCGCTCGTCTGCTGGCGTTGCCTGACTTGGTCAATCATGGCGTGGTGAGCGGTGGTGAAGAGGTAGGATTTCGCCTTGGCAAAGTCCACGGTCTTCAGTTTCTCCCATACGCGGGCAAAGCTCTCCTG
>Ga0265301_10003173_pt1 | contig 17712 bp, 13 predicted proteins | sample AusTroGonzalo_MG_2_FD_193488 | JGI IMG/M metagenome (GOLD analysis project Ga0265301, IMG submission 193488) | Bovine rumen microbial communities from tropical cattle in Woodstock, Queensland, Australia - Gonzalo_04 | ecosystem: Host-associated > Mammals > Digestive system > Stomach > Rumen ... | reverse complement strand
CGTTTCTCCGCGTACACCTACCATACAATCCACGCCGATGAACGCATTCGGCATCACGGCTTTGATATGCGCCACACGTTCGGCAAACAGTTCGCGTGTATATCGGCGTCCCATGATCTTCAGTACCTCATTGCTGCCCGACTGCAGTGGTATATGAAAATGCGGTGCAAAATGCGCACTATGTGCCACAAAATCAATGATTTCATCGCTCAGCAGATTCGGCTCGCAACTGCTGATACGAATGCGATAATCTGTCTGTACTCTGTATTCTGTATTCTGTATTCTGTCGAGCGCCTTCAGCAACTCGATGAACGTCTCGCCGGTACTACGTCCGAAATCGCCGATATTGACACCGGAAAGGATGATTTCTTTCGCTCCGCCGGCCAAGGCTTGCTTGGCTTCTTCCACTACTTGCGCAATCGACGGATTACGACTTTTGCCGCGCGCCAATGGAATAGTACAGTAGGAGCAGAAATAATTGCATCCGTCCTGCACCTTTAAGAAACACCGCGTACGGTCATCGCGACTAAACGCTCCGTGAAAATCCTCCACCTCCCGAATTGGAGAAATGAATATGTTATCTCTCGACTCTCCTCTCTCGACTCTCGACTCTAAACTATGAACAAATTCCGCCAATCGGAATTTTTCATTCTGTCCCAGCACATAATCTACACCGTCTATATGGGCGATTTCTTCGGGTTTGAGTTGCGCGTAGCACCCCGTGACAATGAGAATAGCGTTAGGGTTCTGCCGACGGATGCGGTGAATGATCTGTCGGTCTTTATGGTCCGCCGTATCGGTCACCGTGCAGGTATTAATCACACAGATATCTGCCTGCTCGCCTTGTTTGGCACGCGTATGACCACGCTCCATCAGCGCCTTCCCTAAGGCACTACTCTCTGCAAAATTGAGTTTACAGCCTAATGTAGTAAACGAAAATGTCACTGTTTATTGAATCGGTTGTCCTATACTATTGAATCGTTGTTCTTGGCGCTCGATGATCAGTTGACCACCTTCTATCCATTTACGATTGGACGATGGACGATTGGATACTTCTTCTACATCTTCGGTATCTTTGATACCGCCGTGTTGAATATCCGCGCCGCCTGTAGTGCCTTCCACAACGGGCAGTTCGGATGCTTGAACAACGGGTTTGAAATTCTCTGCCATCCATGCTACTACCATACAGTTCTCCGGCACCCATTTGCTATTCAGCGTAGCGGTCAACTCCATTTCATAATGCTGTGTGCTGTCTAAATCGAAGATTTTGCCATTCGCGGACGTAAGGAACACCCGTACAAGATTGGTGTGACAGAACTTCGGCCAGTTACCGTTCACAAAATCATATTGCATCGCGATGACACCGGACTCTTTGACGATGACGGTCAGTTTGAGGTTCTTCTTTGTTGTATCCAATACCAGTCCCGACACTTTGACCTTCAGTTCGCGCGTCAGGCTGTCATAACGGTTCTCCAACTCAATGGAAGCGTAGGTAGTGGTGTCGAATTGCGCTTTGTCAGTGTAAGGCAGATAACCGGGGTGGAAGACGATTGCTGAACCTTCTCCGTAATTGGTCCGTGCACGGTCTAAGGTTACATACGGAGCGCCACCGACACCTAATTTTTGCGCAATCACATTACTGTTGCTAACCGTCAGATTATCGGTGTAGGTATGATGCATTACCAGAATCCAGTTCGGGTCAACTCCCATGAACTCGTGCACATTATCCATTCCTCCCGGGCACCAACCGCAACCTTGGCCCGTAAACTCCTCAATCAGATGTTTGCGCACAAAGGATGTAGGACGCGGTGCGCCACCGTTATTGTAATGAACAGTAATTAGACGCGTCTCGTCGCCATCTAGGAAGCGATACGAAATCGTCTCGTAGCTTGCTTCAGCCGGTGTGTAATGCACAAACCACTGTGTGCCCTCTGAGGGCGCGAACGTCAGGTCTTGCACTTGAGTTCGGTTACCTGGTGTGCACACGGTAGCGCAGCAAAATTCATCTTCCAACTCGTCAGCCGAACGAGTGATGGTGACATGCAGCGAATCGGTACTTTGTACCGTACCATCCAGGCTCATTAGTTTTTTGCCGGATAAGGGGTCTTCTTCTGTTTCGGTGACAGTCAGTTCCAAACCTTCTGCAGGCACTTCTCCAATTCCGTTTATACTCACGCTGAGTGCGTGCATTGTTTGCCAACCTAATAGGATGATGGCGAATAAAAGAGTAGATTTTTTCATTGTTATTGAAGTATTAATTTTGTTTGCTTAGCTTGTATAATACGTTGTTGCTTATCTTGCACGATTGCCACAATCGCACAATGCTCTTCCGCGTAGGGTGCAGGCAACGTGAAAGGTGTCGTATCGGTATATTCCGCGCGGAGCATATGCCGGTGGTAATACTGTAGATTGGAACTCCCGTCCGGCATCCGTTGTGCCCCTTGTACACTGTCTTCTACGAGCCAATACGTGACCCGCAAAGAAGCGATAGAGTCCGCATGTAATGCCGATGAAATCGACACTTCTCGGCTTGTTTTATCCATCGTTGCCCTCAACTCTATCGTGATGGAGGTGGAGTCTTTCGAGAGCTTATACAGTTGTGCCGCCCATAAAGAAGGGTCGAGTAGGTAATTATCATCCACCGCCTGCAAATCGATGTTTCCTTTCGGGAAAGGCGTTTGGGCATCGCCTCCGCAGAACTGAAAATACACGTCTGCTGCCGGACAAGTGTAATCATACTGCGCGGCGCCTTGCGTAAAAGGACTCGACGCCGGGTGCATCGCTACCACAATCAGTTGCGTATCGTATAGTTGCAGCAGGTCTTGTGCTATCTCGCTTGCCGTGGGACAGTTAACGCATAAGAAACCCGTATATTCAATCAGCACATGCGTACGTGTCGCCGTCTTCTCAGGCTGCGGAAGCGGGATCAACCGATCTTCCTCTTTGATGAGTTGACAACTGCTAAGCAGCGCCACCAATAGTATGTTCACTAATCGTTTTACCATGAGAAATTATAGCTGAGTGTAACGCCTTTTTGCCGCGGTATATTACGACATATACCTCCGGAACAATTGAATCCACCTTGCGTTTTGGTGTAACCGACCGTTAACTGATGAGCTTTGTGCGTATAAGTGACCAAGAAATTATAGAAATGTTCATTAGTCGCTGCCGGTGCAAATCCGATATTATAACTGTAGTCCGCGGTTATGGCTACGCAATTATAGAGGTTAAGCTCATACAGCGCATAGATCCACTGTCCCTCATGATGCGGTGTGTAGAAATACTGCAATTCGCCGTGCATAGACACGTTCTTATTGACCCTAAAACGTGCGTCTAATACGGCCAAACCTCCACGTATCATGCCGCCTTCTCCTTCCACTACCATCTGGTTATAAGCCTGATACATCAGCATCGCATTCAACCACCATCGTTGAGAAAGGCGTTTATTGAATTCCAGGTTTATATCCGTGTAGTATTCGCCTTCGGACGTGGCATCGACGGCCCAACTCCCTTCGCCTGCCAATCCCCTGATATGCGAAGCGGCTAACTTAAGGGAAGTGCCGTATTTGCCGCCCATGCGGGTTTTCTTGGCAAACGTGTACCGAACCTCTCCTTGAAAAGCCCACTCTCCATTGGCATATTGTGTAGCATAGGGGTATTGCGTCGCTAACGAATAAGTGTGTTGCTGTGCGAAGGCCGGCATCTGATTAAGGCGACCGGCTATGCCTGTGCGAGTACGCTCCGCTCGAAAAGACATATTGTCGGACCGCTTGATCTGCGCCAGTACCGCCAAACCCTTGCGCGAATAAGATACCGATGCTAACAGCGCATCGCCGTGCCGGTAACTGTAGTTATTGTCTGCAGAAGGGTCATTGGCTTTGTAGGCATATTCCACTAATATATTCCATCCCTTCATTTGCCATTCTGCCCGTATATCGCCGGCACCTACCCATAACGGCAGACGGTAGCGGTAAGGCGTATTATCCACGATAGTGACAATCGTATCATCGTGCTCGTATTTGGATACATAACTACCTCCGATAGTCAGTCCCATTTCGAGTTCCTGCATGCGTTGGCTCCATTGCTCGATGTGTATTTCCAAATCTGCCCCCAAGGCGGCATTACGGGTGTAGTTCCATCCGAAAGCATGGTCTTTGTAACATTGCCAGTACCGGCGTTGCTTACCGCCTAAGAGCGTTATTTCCAAGCCTTTATACGGTTGAAGTGCTATCTTTCCACCTCGTAGCGCTCCGTCCATGCCCAACGCACGGTCTTCGTATAAGTTCAAGATCAGTCCCGAACCGAATTGCCCGTACACATCGCCTACGGTTATCTCGCCCCAATTGAAATTAGCCGCCAAACTCAGATGACTGATACCGTGTCCAGGAAAATCCTCTTCGTATCCTAATAGCGGCCATTGAGTCAATTCGGCACGTGTGGTAGCACGGATACCGATGAACTGTAATTTATTGGTATCCCGCCTAAGATGATGCACCGATAGATCCACGTACGAATTGCTGTGATACATCACCGGTGTCCAATCCAGCAATCCCTCATGCTGAATAGCACCGCTGACATACGTGGTGTCCTTGGCCCTTATGGGACAAAGAATAAAGGACAAAAGACAATAGACTACTATGATCGCTATGCGCTTCAAATCACTTCAGGTATTGACGTAATTCCAATTCGTCGCCGTCCGTGTAACTGAGGTGGTTATAGACGGTCTTGCCGTTCGAATCAATCACAAACACATGCGGCACATTCTGCACGTTCATCGCCCGTTTGAGCTCGCCGTTAGGGTCCAGCAGTACATGATAGTCCCATCCGAATCCATCTACCATCGGCTTCACTTTTTGACTGTCTTGACCTTGGTCAATGGAAACGATGTATATCTCCACACCCGTTTCTTTCTGCCAATCGTCATAGAGATCATCCAAGGCTTTCAATTCCTGAATGCACGGCTTACACCATGTAGCGAAGAAGGAAATGATAAGCGGTTTATGCGCATCGGTTAAGGTAGCTACATTCACCACTTTGCCTTCGGTCGTATGCAAAAATACTTCCGGTAACTCAGCAAAACTAACACCCCAAATGAGGCTAATTAACAGACTTAATACGATTCTTTTCATATTCAGAAAACCTTTGCGGCTGCAAAGGTACAACTTTTTTTTGAGATACGCAAGATTTTAAGTATTTTTTCTACTAATTTCTTACTTTATTATATCCACTCAACCACGAGTCTCTGTCGATCCATTCACGACCCATTCACGAGCCAACTACGAGTCGTTTACGAGACTTTAACCTACCTATAACGAGACTTTACCATAGGATACCCATAGGATAACCATAAGATACCCATAGGATAACTGACATTTTTTGCACAAAATAGCATATTTACTATATATATACAAAGTATATATATACTTTTTGTTTTTCATTTTTTATTTGCATATATCGATTTTTTTTTGTAACTTTGCAGCCGATTTGTGTGCATATGCGTTAGGCGTGTGCGCATGCAAAGAATATATAGAATGCGAGAGTTTAGTTTGGACATATACCGCGAACTGCTGGAAAGGCTGCAAAAGAAGGGGTACCAATTAATCGGATACGCCGATTATTTGAAGACGAAAGTCGAAAGTCAAAAGTCGAAAGATAAATTCGTTATTTTGCGGCATGACGTAGATGCAAAGCCGGAGAACAGTTTGCGAACGGCACAGATAGAGCACGCTCTCGGCGCCAAAGCCACGTATTATTTCAGAGTTGGCAAAGAGAGCAATCAGCCGGAAGTGATACGGGCGATCGTTAAACTGGGACACGAGATTGGCTATCACTATGAGGATATGAGCCTTTGTGGCGGAGATATAGACAAAGCATGGACGCATTTTCAAACTTGGCTCGATTATTTCCGGCAATACTATGCGGTAGAGACCATTTGTATGCACGGTGCCCCGACGAGCAAATGGGATAGCAAGGACTTGTGGAAGAAGTATGATTATAAGACGCTCGGCATCATCGGCGAACCCTATATAGACACGGATTTTAAGGATGTGTTCTATCTGACGGACACGGGGCGTTGCTGGGATGGATATAAAGTGAGTGTGCGCGATAAGATTGAGGGACACCAGGAAGAGTGGACTCAAAAAGGACTAAGCTGGCATACAACGGAGCAGTTATTGCATGCCATAGAGCAGGATAACTTGCCGAACCATGTGATGATAACCACTCATCCGCAGCGCTGGACCAATAATGCACGCGAATGGTGGACCGAACTCATCGGACAAACGGCGAAGAATATTGTTAAACGGATTATAGTTTAAAGGTGAAAGGATTAAAGAACATCGTTTTTTGGGCTATAGTGAGCTGGGCTTTGGCATCGTGTGTGACGGCACGGAAAGTGAACTATATGCAGGAACCGGATAAGTATATCCCCAGCTATGCAGATACGCTTAGTTTTGAGGATTACGAGTTGCGCATCGGCGACCGGTTATATGTGTACGTCTATTCGTTGAACGAAGCGATTATGCAAATGTATAACGCCGGTGGTTCGAACGCCTCGCAAATGCGGCAACAGATGCAGCAAGGCGGCGGAGGACAGTACGGTAGTTATGACCTGTACACCTACCTGGTGCAGGAAGATGGAACGATTGATTTTCCGACCATCGGTAAGATTCATGTACAGGGTCTGACCACGCGACAAGTGAAACGCAAACTCGAACAGGAGTTGAGTGCGTTGCTCAAAGAGTTACCGGGCGGTTATAGTACCGTTTCCGTGGAGGTAAACATGGTGTACCGCACTTTCTCGGTCATCGGCGCACAGAGCGGACGATATGCTATCACGAAAGAGAAAATGACCATTTTTGAAGCCTTAGCCTCCGTAGGCGATTTGGGCGAGTTTAACAGCCGTAAGGAGATTAAGTTGGTGCGCGAGAAAAACGGCGTGACAACCATTAAGACTTTTGATGCGCGGTCGAAGGATATTGTCAATTCGGAGTTCTATTACATCGAACCGAACGATATCATTTATATCCGTCAGATACCCGGATACAGTTTCGGTATCAATCATGTGACGACCGTCATTGGTGTAACCGCCGCGACGATATCATTCGGCGTGTTCATCTATTCGATCGTGCAAACAGGTATCAACCACGTGCAGAAGCACTACGGTACAACTAATACGGAAGGAGGTAACCAATGAAAAAGCTATCTATACTCATGGTGCTTTCTTTCGTAGCAATGTTGATGAGCAGTTGTTACAGTCACCGTGTGATTGGTTATCTGCAAGAACCGACCAAGCAAAATAAACTGCCTATCTACGATTCGGTGACCTATGAACCGTATCGGTTGCGGGTGAATGATGAGATTATCTATCGTTTGATTACCATGGATGAGACCATCTCCAAAGCCTTGGGAACCAATAACAACGTGTCCAGCGGTCAATACGCCAATTCCTATCGTATCTATGAGGACGGAACAGTCGAATTGCCGTTCTTGGAACCGGTTCATATAGCCGGTATGACCGAATTGGAAGCGCAAAATGCGCTTCGCGACGCGTTCCGTGAGATCATCCCGGATGCGGATGTCAAATTGGCGCTTTATAACAAGTCTTTCTCCGTCGTAGGCGATGCACATTCAGGCACGTATTATATTTATAAGGAGAAGATGAATATCTTCCAGGCCTTGGCGATGACCGGCGATGTGATGAATAGCGGTGACCGACGTCATATCCGTATTATTCGTCCGCGAGACGGAGGACAAGAACCGGAGATTCTGGAATTTGATATGCGAACCAATTCGATTATCGATTCCAAGTATTACTATGTCTATCCGAATGACGTCATTTACGTGGCGCGAACGAAGAATAGTTTCTATACCGTGCCCAGTTACGCCGGTTTCATCGGCTTAGTGACGAGCAGCGTGGCTTTACTGACCACCGTGCTCAATTACGTGGCGTTGGTGTATAAATAAAGGTGAAAGGTTAAAGGTTAAAGGATAAAGGATATGAGTGACAATAATCAATATTATTACGGTCAGGGCGGTAACAATCATTATTACCAGCCCGGAGGAAGCAATCCCTATTACCAACAAGATCCATTACAGGAAAATGAAGAGGATGATAACTCGAGTTTCAACCCCCTGGAGTGGTTGTTGATTTTCCTCCATTATTGGTATCTCTTTGTGATTGCAATCGGTATCGCTTTAGGTTTGGCGATGCTCAAGAACCGCCGATGGATACCTACGTACTACTCGCAAAGTACGATTGTGATCAAGGAGAGCAACGCGTACGGCGCGGCAGGTTCGGTACTGATGCAAGGCTTCGGAACCGACCCTGGCTACAAGAACGTGAATAACCAGATGATTCTGTTGGGGTCGTATGATCTGATGAGTAGAGTGGTGGACTCGATGCCGATTCTGAACGTGGAGTATATCACACAAGGTCGATTCAAGACTCGTCAGTTATACCGCACCTCGCCGATTGTGATTGAACCCAAATCCATCGATGGTCGTGCGTACGGTCCGCTCTTCATGATCCAATTCGGTCCGGAAGGCGCGATGCATCTTTCTTCTACGGAAGAGTCCATACCGCTGGAGTTGGATGTCAAATACGGCGAAGAGATTCGTTGTCCGTACTTTGATATCACCATCTGGCCTACGGAGTTAATGACCACGAACGGACGTATCTTCTTCCGCTTCCGTACCCACGAATCGTTGGTGAATGAGTTCATGAGCCGATTACAGATTTCCTTCCTTAAAGAAGGTTCGACCGTTCTGGCTTTAGGTATGGTGAGCGAGACGCCGCAACGGGACTGCGAGTTCTTGGATAAGTTAATGCAGATATACTTGCTGCAGAACCTGGAGCAGAAGAATGAGGTTGCCGAGAACTCCATCCGTTTCATCAATCAACAGTTAGAGACACTGCAGGCTTCGTTGCAAGTGAGCGAAGGAGCTATGACCGATTTCCGGCAGGAGAACCGCTTCATCGATGTAAGTACCTACGCAGGGCAGTTAATGGGCCAATTAGCCTCTTACGACCAAAAGCAAATGGAAATCCGTTTGCAAGAGACCTATTTTGATTACCTGATCAATTATATTCATACCAATATCCAAAACGACGCTGTGATTGCACCTTCCACGATGGGTGTGACGGATGCCGGCTTGGTGTCCTTGGTGGCGCAGTTGAATGAATTGCGACTGCTGCGTGGCGAGTTATCGGAGAAAAACGTTTACTACGCCAAGTACACCAAGGATATGGAGAATGTGAAAGAGGCGATCGAAGAGGTTGTCAAATCGATGCGCGCTGCGATGGAGATTGAGAAAGCCGATTTGCAGTTACGCTACCAGGAAGCGATGAGGGCGATGAAGACCTTACCGGAGAAAGAACTCCAAATGGTATCCATCGAGCGCAATTATCGTATTGACGATAATTACTATACCTTCTTCCTGCAAAAACGCGCGGAGGCGGAGATCCAGAAAGCTTCTAACACGCCGGATAATAGCATTATGGATAAGGCCCGTACAACGGCTATCATGAATGCCAAAGCGAAGAAGAACACCACCTCAACCTATCTGTTTATCGGTTTCTTGATTCCGTTAATCCTGATTGTGCTGAGCGAATTGCTCAATAATAAGATCCGTTCTCCGAAGGAGGTGATGAAGCTCAAATCATTCCGTTTGATTGGTACTTTACGTCATGCACGCAATCAGAATCCTACCTTGGTTAAAGCTTCGCCACGGTCCAGTTACGCGGAGATGCTCCGTGCCATTCGTACGCGTCTGGAGTTCATCTTACGGCGAAAAGATAAGATGGTGATTAGTATTACGTCCACCGAATCCGGTGACGGTAAGACCTTCATCTCTACCAACTTAGCCGCCCTCTATGCTATGACGGGTAAGAAAGTGTTGCTTATTGACCTGGATTTGCGTAAACCGAACATCCATACCAAGTTAGGCTTAGAGAACGGGAACGGCTTATCGAACTATCTGATTGGTGATTGTCCGTTAAGCGAGGCATTAATCAAAGATACCACCTTCGGCTTTGATTTTCTGCGGGCCGGTACCATACCGCCTAACCCGGGTGAGTTAGTGCATGCGGATAAGTTGAATGACTTATTCAAGCAATTCCGTGAGGAGTATGACTTCATTGTGGTAGATACTTCGCCTATCGGTCTGGTGCCCGACGCGTATGCTATCATCGAGCAGAGCGATGTATGCTTGTTCGTCATTCGCTGCATGCAAACCAATAAATCCTTCTGCAAACAGACCTTACAACAGATAGCTGAAGTAGTGGAGAACCCGGAGAAGATTCAATTGATCCTGTCGGATATACCTACTACCGGTCGTCACTCCTACGGTTCGGGTTACGGATACGGTTACGGCGGTTACGGCGGTTATGGATACGGTCATTATGGATACGGCGGTTATGGCGGTTATGGATACGGATACGGCCAAGGCGGCAAGAAACGTAACTCCTTCTACGGCCGACTCTACGGACGCTTATTCAAGGAAGATTCCGCCCATCAATCGTATCAGTATTACCATCACGACGAGGATGATGAAGAAGCTACTAAAAGTTGAGAGTTTAGAGATTAGAGAGTATGGCTTTGGCTTTTGACAACGACAAGTATATTCGCATCCAATCGGAAAATATCCGGGAACGAATAGCTAAGTTTGGCAACAAACTCTATTTGGAGTTAGGCGGCAAGTTATTTGATGACCTGCACGCCAGCCGTGTGTTACCTGGTTTTATGCCGGACAGCAAATTGCGCATGTTATCGCAGTTACGCGACTCGCTGGAGATCGTGATTGTCATCTCTGCCTTGGATATTGAGCGTAATAAAGTTAGGCAGGATTTGGGTATCACTTACGATGAGGACGTGTTGCGTCTCCGCGAGGAGTTCATGCAGCGTAATTTCCTAGTATCGTCTGTAGTAGTTACTCACTATACAGGTCAACGTTCGGCAGACGCTTATCGGCAACGCTTGGAGCGGCAAGGTATCAAAGTGTATTTCCACTATACTATCGAAGGGTATCCCCATAATGTCGAATTGATTGCTTCGGAGGATGGATTTGGTCGTAATGATTATGTCGAGACCACTCGTCCGCTGGTTATTGTTACGGCGCCGGGACCGGGAAGCGGTAAGATGGCCGTGTGTCTGTCGCAGTTATACAACGAGCAGGTCCGTGGTCGTGAAGCAGGATATGCGAAGTTTGAAACCTTCCCCGTATGGAACCTACCGCTTAAGCATCCGCTGAATGTAGCGTACGAAGCGGCGACAGCTGACCTGCAAGATGTGAACATGATTGATCCATTCCATCTGGAAGCGTACGGAAAGACTGCCGTCAATTATAACCGCGATATAGAGATCTATCCTGTTTTAGACGCGTTATTTAGTTCCATCTACGGCGTGAACCCGTACAAGTCACCTACCGACATGGGTGTGAACATGGTCGGTTTTTGTATCAGCGATGATGAGGTATGCCGCGAAGCCAGCAAACAGGAGATAATTCGGCGTTATTTCCATGCCTTGTGTCAGATGGCGAACGGGGCAGTCAATGAACAGGAGATACAAAAATTAGCCTTACTTCAAAAGCAAGTAGGCATCAATACAGCTTATCGCAAGACCGTGGTGGCTGCGCGTGAGCGCCGTGAACAGTCCGGCATGGGACTGCCTTATACGCATGCGGCAGCAATGGAATTAGCGGACGGACGAATCATCACCGCGGAGGCGGGACCTTTATTGGGTTCATCGGCTGCCTTATTGCTCAATGTGATGAAAGAGTTAGCAGGCATTGATCATGCCGTTAAACTGATTCCGCAAAACATGATAGAACCGATTCAGCATACGAAGATTGAGTACCTCCACGGTCATAATCCGCGTCTGCATACGGATGAGGTGTTAGTGGCGTTGTCGGTCTTGGCGTTGAATGATGAGAATTGTCGTCGGGCCTTGGCGACCCTACCGCAATTGAAAGGATGCCAAATGCACTCCACCGTCATGCTGCGAGATGTCGATCTGCGTACCTTCGCTAAGTTAGGCGTTGACTTGACATCCGATCCCTCGAAGAAATAAAGCCCTTATTCTTCTATTAGCCACTTAACCGCGTGGCGGTAGATTTTCTCAAACTCTAAGGTCGTTTCCAAAGGAAAACCATAGATGAGCGTTGTGTGTTGCCAACCTATGGCTGCAGGGCAACGCATATCTTGGTAGGTGGCCATCACTTCCGTGTTATCACCAAACGGGTTGAGGCCTTCCGGCGTACAAGTGAAGAGTTGGTTTGCATTCGGCTCCAAGAGTATATTGTACACACGATGCCGAGGAGTTGTTATACGTCCAGAGTGTGTGGCTTGTGCGGCATAATAGGAGGTGTGCAAGGTAGCATGAAGCCATTCGGCAGGAGTGTTCTGCCAATGGTCCGCGCTAATGAGCAACTTGCCGCCGGCAGTGACATGCTCCGATAACAAGGCCTGTGTAGCTGCGTTTAAAGGTGTTTTATTTCTTCCGCAGATATAGTCTATAAAGGCGATAGGTGATAGGTTATTGGTTATAGGTGATAGGAACCCAGGTGTGCAGGAAGCATAACTGATATGTAGGCGTCGAAGCGCTCGACCGTGTTGTACGGCGTAATCATGGGTATTACCGATGGTTAGTTCGCCTGCATGGTCGCGGTAACACGAACCCCATCCGCAGTTATCATCATTGGTCCAAAGACTGGCACGGCTGTAGTTCCACTGTTGACCTATATAGGCGCAGGAGAAGTTATTCTCACAAGCATACGAACCCGGTACGATGCCCGCGTTAATCGAATCCGCAAACCACTCAGGACCATACACTTCGTCAAAACCATCTACCACCAAAGCTGTCGGCGCGTCTTCGTCCGAACTATGATAAGCACTGACGATAGGGCTCGGAAAACTGAGACCTCCGTCATTACCTGCTACTACAAAACAATTGTACTGAATATCGGGTTTGAGATCGATGTGCGTGTGGGTAGTTTTATCTACTTGGCTAATATCCCATTCGCCATCATTCTCTTGCACATAGACGAGGTAATACGAAGGCGTTGCTGTCGGTTCGATAGAGTCCGTAACAGCCTGCCAACGGATAGTACCGTCTAAAGCAAAAGATACTTGTTCTATGGGAAGAGGTTGGACGACAGCCGTTTTGCCGTTGATGGCGCGTAAGATACCTTTGTAGAGAGACCGCATCGCAGCAAAACGGAAAGCAGGGTTCAGACCATATCGCATATCTGCCATATTCTTATGGCTCAGCAGTTCAACGAGCACAGAAGGCACAACAGGCACACGCGATTCGCAGTAATTGGCTTCTTTGAGTTGACGACGAGTCCATTCGGGCGCTATATGTCTTAGATCGTTCGTCAGTTGGGTTTGGATAATATCGCCTAAGAGTCGGTTGGTTGTTTCTCTGCTTCGACCATCTCGCAGGGTCGTATTTCCTTCATCATCTTTAGCGGTGTAGATGCACAGCGTACCGATGATGGTCGAATCATTCTCGCTATCATTACCATCTGTATGAAGCGCCAGACAGAGTTCGATAGGCACCTCGAGTGAGTTGACCCATATGGCGCGGCTTTTCATATCATCCTTGTAGTGGTCGCCTTCGTACAAGTCCCAGATAGCCGTATCTACTTGTTGGGCTTCCAACCAGTACCGTGCCCCTTCACACCATTGCGGCATACCGGAAAGACCGAGTTCATCGTGCTCTAATCCTGCACGCGGCATATAAATCGTAGCGCCGGCATTCTCGAGCATTTTGCGCAGCAGTCGCACATATTCTTGGCTATAGAGGTCTTCGACGGTCGTCCAAAGCGTAGCACGCTGCCAAATCCATTCATTGCGGGAGGCGTTGAAATAAAGTCCATGACTAGGCCAAAGGGCGATATTCTTATCGGTCAAGTCTTTCTGTTTACCGGCTTTGAGGATTCCTCTGCCGCAGTCGGTAATGAGTTCTTCTAAGGTCTGCCGACCGGAGATAACCGTTACAGTACCTTTTTCATGACCTAACACCCATCGACTGACGAGACGGTTGAGTTCCTTCACGCGTTCGGGTGTCCAACTGATACCGCCTAACGTGGCATTTGTACGAACCGTGACTTTATTGCCGTTGACTCGAAGGTGCTTGACCTTCACAGGCGGTGACCATAAGGGAGAAAAACCGGTGTATGCAGTTAGTGAATCGCCTAGGGACTCCATGGTAACCGCTGCTTGTGTGGAAGGGAGAACAAGCAAGGCGTAGAGAAGAAATAGTATATAGCGGATTTTAGTCATGTTTATTCTTGATAGATATCTTTAAACCTCTATTCACCGGCCTAACACGGTAACCTGCTTGGCGCAGTTGTTGCAGCAGTCCTTTTTCGCCGCCTAAATAGATGGCATTGAGTGTAATAAAGCATCCACCTTCAGCCAGATAAGGCTTTAGGCGTTTAATCCATTGTTGATTGCGTTGACAATATACTTGATAGTCAGAATAAGAGATTGAGGTGGTGTTATTGGGTCCCTCCACTTGGTAAGCAATATCGGCCAAGCGTCCCATGAGGTACATTTCCCGAATGGCCCTTTCTTGTTTAACTTCGTTCTCGGGGTACTCCATCACTTTGAGCAGCTCTTTGCACTGCCAATGAAAAGGTTCGCGGTCGAAGAACATGTACATCGTCTCACCGATGTTATCCAATCCCAAAACAGGAATATTGCGTTCGACAGCCACCGATTCGAAGAAACTCTCCATGGAGCGCTGCTCATCGTAGTTCAACCATTGTTTCATCAGTTCAGTGCGGAACATTTCCGTGAGGTAAGAAGGCTTCATACGGCATAGTTTATCGAGTCCCATGCCTAAATTGATGCGAAGCGTATTATCGATGAACTCATATTCTTGGTCGGTGTAGAAATTGCTTAGTTTGACGGAGTCGGGTAGGATAGCCGCTTGGCGAAGCGCCGCTAAGGCTTCGTAATCCTGCATAGCAAATTCAGTCAACACTTTGTTGCATTTAGAGAACGTGGCAAAGACATTCGGAATTGTGTCCAAGAAGGTCATATCCACTAATCGGTTCGTAGCCAGAATATACGATTTTTGTTTGCAACTATTTCCGCTGATTTCGTATAAGAGTTCTGCGTGAATTGGAATACAGAGTATAGAATACAAAGTACAGATTAATATAGTTTTTATTCGGGTGTTCATTTGAATCGACTAATTAAGTTATAGGCTTGATAGATACCTAACTCTCCGGCTTTGGAGAGATCTGCAAGACCTTTCTCTTGCTCGCCGGTGTATATATAGGTTAGGCCGCGGTTAAAATATGCCTCTGCGAAGTCGGTATCAAGTGAGATAGCCTGTGTATAGGCATCGATAGCTGCTTTCCAGGCATGTTGGGCACAAAGGATATTGGCCTTGTTATAGAGCGCAAAGACGAAATCCGGTTGAAGGCGCAACACTTGATCATAATCGCGCAACATGATATCAAAGTCCATGGAGCCTGTTTGTTCTTGTTCGCCCGTGGCACGCTGATATTCAATTAGACGGTATCGCCAGTTCGCCCGGCAGAAAGTGACAATAGTGGAAAGCTGAGAGTCGAGAGTTGAGAGTTGGATAGCACGCGTACAATCATCAATGGCGGAGGTGTAGTCTTGCACAATCGCAAACTCAATGGCGCGGGCGAAGAAGAGGATGGAAGAAGGCGCTTCGTCAATATACTGCGAGAGGCGGGTGATCTCCGAGAAATGGAAATCGACCATCTCTGCCGTAAGGGCAAACTCCTGACTCGTGAACCGTAGTGTAGCCGGTAAGGCTTCGCTTTTATTGAGCTGGTCAACCAACGGATGGTAATAGTTCGTACGCCTCAGACTCATGTCCTGACTGTAGTAAGAAAGGACGATATTGGGTTCGTTGATGACATCTTGGTAGCGCTTTTGTACGGAACCGCGTGTCTTGGATTCGTATTTCTGGTCCTCTTCCGGCAAGTCTTGGTTGTTCTGCGCGGTAGTAGAAGAGAACTCCTTGCGGTGGTCTTTCTTCTGTGGCTGCGCGTTCGCGATAAGGATATCCGTGTTGGGTTGACCGGCTTGTTGGGCTTGTATCTCTTCCTTACGCGCCTCCAAATCGGCTGCCTGTTTGCGGTATTTATACGCCGCTCTCTCATTGCCCATTTTGGTCATTGCTTGGGCAGCGAGGTAATAACTGGGCAGGAAATACGGATAGCGATTGATAAGTTGCTTCATATCTGCCTCTACCGCTTTCCATTGTTTCAATTGCAGTTCAACCAGTCCGCGTTGGTAGCGTAACTCTACGCGTTCGGGAGCCAGGTCAATGGCTTTATCGAAATCCTCCAAAGCATGGTTGTAGTCGCCTACCTCTTGCCGCATAATACCGCGGTTATAGTAGGTGTCGGCTTCATTAGGCGCCAGATGAACTGCCTGATCGTAATCGGAGAGAGCCCCGCGGTAATTATGCCGACGGTAGTGAATAACGCCTCGATTGATGTAATCGCCTGCCCATTTGGAACCCAAATTGATGGCTTGGGTCAGTTGGACATAAGCATCATCCTCGTGGCCTAACATTAAGTTTGTTACGCCTAAAGCGGACCAAACGGCAGGATTGAACTTATCGTATTCCGCGGCGTGGTTGAAGGCATCCAAGGCCGCTAGCGTGTCTTCTTTGAGTATACAAACACGTCCTTTCTCACTCCATACTGAGGCGGATTGCGGTTCGCGACGGAGCATTTGTTCGATATCTTCGAGAGCCGCGTCATATTGCTTCATTTGTGCACGCGTATCAGCGCGAAGGAGCATGTAGGTGCGGTTCTCCGGAGAGAAACGAAGCGCCTCGGTGTAGTCCGCTTCGGCTTTCTCCAGTTCGTTCAATTGTCGGTACACATATCCTCGAGCATAGTACATGCCAGGCGAGAACGGATTACGTTCAATGGCGGCATTACAGTCCCGCAAAGCGCCTTGGTAATCCTCCAATTGAATCTTAGCAATGCCTCGGTAAAAATAGGGTTCGCTCAAGTAAGGCTTGAGATGAATGACCTGATTGAAATATTGGATAGATAGCACATAATCCTCAAAATACAAGGCATTCCTACCAATCGCTGTGATGCGATCGGTATTGAGCTGCGCGTAGCAAATTGAAAATTGAAAATTGAAAATTGAAAGGACGATGAGTCCTAACAATTTCAATCTAGTATGTTTTCTTTCACCTTTCACTTTTCATCTTTCACTTTTCACCTTACTTACAGCCTTCATTAGGGTCAAACCATGCGGGCACATCGAATTGTTCTTCAGGACTGTAACCTAATTCGGGGTCGGCATAAATCTTCTGCATATAGAGGGCGCAAATAGGCAGCGCCATTGAAGCGCCTTGGCCTTCTGCTAAGTTATCGAAATGGATGGCACGATCTTCTCCTCCTACCCATGAACCGTTAACGAGGGAAGGCGTGAAGCACATGAACCAACCGTCGGAGTTATTATTAGTGGTGCCTGTTTTGCCACCCATCGGAGCTTTGATACCATATTTGAAGCGCACGCGAACGCCTGTGCCGTGGTCCAACACTTCGCGGAGCATATAAATCATCTTATACGCAGTCGTTTCGCTGATAATCTCGTGCGTTCGCGGCGTGAAAGTACCAATTACATTGCCTTTATTATCTTCTATATGGGTGACGTAAAGCGGTTCGGTGCGAATGCCTTTATTGGCAAAGGTGGTA